>Ga0194128_10000224_pt1 | contig 107611 bp, 71 predicted proteins | sample TA2KigCa65mmetaG_FD_148650 | JGI IMG/M metagenome (GOLD analysis project Ga0194128, IMG submission 148650) | Freshwater microbial communities from Lake Tanganyika, Tanzania - TA2015037 Kigoma Deep Cast 65m | ecosystem: Environmental > Aquatic > Freshwater > Lake | place: Tanzania: Lake...
GGTGCCAGACGCAGGGTCAGTGCGGGTACTTCGGATATGGACGCCGCTCAATAGTTGGCCGACAAGCTCGAAACGGAGGTCATGCAGAGAGTAAAAGGGCTGGTCGACCCCGCAGCCGAACGCTTCAGTATTGAAGCTCGACGGCCAATTGCCGAGCATTTGAAGGAATATCAATCAGCGCTTCAGGCGAGGGGGAACGACACCGAATACGTGGGACAGACCGCTGCGAGGGTTGAGTTTATCGTTAGTAAGTGTAAGGCGGAGCGAATCGGAGAACTGACAGCATCGGATGTTCAAGCGGCGATTGGGCGATTAAGGGACACTCGCAGCGCGGGAACCTGTAATAGCTACCTGAGATCCATCAAAGGATTCACGCGCTGGGCGTGGCGTGATAAGCGCACGCGTGACGATGCACTGTCCACATTGTCAGGACTTAACGAGGCGGCGGATCGGCAGCGAGTGCGGCGGGAATTGTCGGCCGATGAATTGTCGCGGTTGATTACCGCTGCCGAGCAGCGGACGCTACCGCAGCATACCATCTCTGGGGCGGACAGGGCGATGGTCTACCGGTTGGCGGCGGGAACCGGTTTTCGTGCGAAGGAGCTGCGAAGCCTGACACCGGAGTCATTTGATCTGGATGCCGAACCGCCGACGGTGACAGTTGCAGCGGCGCACAGTAAACGCCGTCGTCAGGACGTGCAACCGATTCGTCGAGATCTAGCCGAGGTACTCCGCCCATGGCTGGCGGGTAAGCTCGAACGGCGGCCAGTGTTCGATGGATTGCCCGATGACACTGCCAGAATGCTCCGCAAGGACCTGGACGCTGCCAGGGCGGACTGGATTAATGAAGCCAAAAACGACCAGTGTGAGTTTGCCAGCCGCCAAGAGAGCGATTTTCTGGCCTACAAGAATGCCACAGGTGAAGTCGCTGATTTCCACTCGATCCGCCATACGTACATTTCGGGTATTGTGGCCAGCGGTGCGTCGGTCAAGGTAGCTCAGACTTTGGCCCGTCACAGCACTCCGACACTGACGATTGGTAGGTATGCCCATGCCCGACTTCACGACCTGCAGGGGGCACTGGACGGCTTGCCCGACCAGTCACCCACAAACGAACCCAGGGTACTGCGAGCCACCGGAACGGATAACGCGCAGCCGAGCACAGGCTCGGATAAGAAGTGGGCGCATTTTGGTGCGCAGTTGGGCGGCGAATCGGGACAAAACGTGGCGAGAAGCGGCGAACCGGGAAAATTCGTCGGAGCCGTCGACGCAGAAAAAAGCACCGATGTTGATCGGTGCAAAGTCCTGTCTCTGTCAGCACTTGGCGACAATACTACCGCATCTGGCGAGATGCGGCGAGAAGCGGAGGGCACGGGACTCGAACCCGCAACCGGTTGCCCGGCACCACATTTCCAGTGTGGCCGCTAGCCATTCGCTTACCCTCCGGGAAGTATGTGAGGTATGGTAACTTGTCCGTTCGCGATTGCAAAGTGGAACAAAGGGGTTCGCTCGGTCGACGTTTGTCGGGACGGGTCGCGCTGGCCAGATCGGCATGGATGCGGTATTCTTGGCGACTGGGGACGCGCCCGTGGATAGAGACTGTGGAGTGAGACCGTGAAATCGAGACCGTGGAGCGGTTGGTGTTGACCGCCGGATGAATACTCGCTGATGAACCTGTTTGCCGCTCAACGTCATCGCTGCCCCCATTGTGGTACTCGCATCGCCGCGCACCACCGGGACTGTTGGCTTTGCGAGGAGGTCCGAGTAGCGCGGCGGGGACGGGCGCTGGCGGTTGTCGAGAGTTGGCAGTTTGATCTGGCGACCGCGTTGCTCACGATCACTTTGATCGCGGTCTGTCTTGCGGTGGGGCGGCTGGAACCGTTGGTCGGTATGGGCGTAACGATGCTTTCCGGTTTAGCCTACATTCGTACGGCATTGGCGGTGCACGAACTGCGGGGTGACCGTCGCATCGGCGTAGGTACGCGTATCAACTGGTTCCTCGATTCCCTGGTCGTCATCGTGGCCGTTCTGGTATTCGGTCTACTTTCAGTAATTTCCGCCGTGGGGCTCTGTTTGGCGATGGGCTGGGGCATCGCGATCGCCATGGGGCTGGTTCAGACCGAAATCCCGGTCTGGTGTTTGATGACCGTGGGGTCGCTCTGTGGCTTGAGCCTCTTCGGTGCGATGCTGATCCGGCTGATGCGATGCCTCTGGCCCGAACCGCAGGACTGGCTGGGAACAGAGAAGTGAGAAGAGAGAAGAATGTCCGTAACGCGTCGCCAACAGATTGAATCGCTCCTTGCCCAGCAGCCCCGGGACTTGATGCTGCGGTATATGCTGGCGATGGAGTACCTTTCCGAGGGTACGGAGGAGCGGTATTTTCCGTTGTTTCGCGAGTTGATGGCCGATTCGTATGTCCCGGCCTATTTTCGCGCCGCGCAGCAGTGGGTCGCGATGGAGCAGTTTGAGGAGGCGCGCGCCGCGCTGCGGGACGGCATAGAGTTGGCTCGAACCCAGGGCGACTTGAAGACGGCCGCGGAAATGGGCGAACTGCTAGCATCGATCGGGAGAAGTTAGGGCTTCTTCGGCGGAACGGATGTTTGCGCGGGTCGCCATCCCCGCGGCAGAGCGCGATCCCCGCGCCGATCCCGCGCCAACGCACGCCCCGCAAAGTCGATCCAGCCTTTGTAATCTGAAACTTGCGACCCTCCTGGCCGGGATTTCAACAGTCCACCGGCCTTTTTTTGTGTTGAATCGTAACGGTCGTACCGATGATTCGGATTGTGCGAGACTTTTGCGCTCGTACGGCCTTTACTCAGGGGGGAAGTCATGCGGGCCCATCGCTTTTTATTGCGGATTGCGAAACGGCTGCTGGGAATTACGGTCGCCGGGTGGATGTTGCTGGCTCTGGTAACCGCGGACCAGGCGTTCGCGCAGGAATCGAATGCGGTGCGGCAATCGTATGAAATGCGGCATGTCGAGCCCGGCGAAATCGCCAGTCGCGTGCAGCGACTGTTATCGGAGTTGATCGGTCCGACGGAGGTTTACGTCGATCGGCGCAGTGGGCGACTGGTGATCGAAGGTTCGCCGGAGGCGCAAAAGGTCGCCGCGCAACTGTTGAGGACACTGGATCGAGCACCCGAGGACGGGGAACGCGGCGAAGCGGAAGAAGATACCGTGATACGCGGGTACCGGGTTGCGGCGGATCAGCTTGAGTCGATGACCGCGCGTGTGCGTCGGCGATTCGGGCGCGACGCGGTGGCGATCGGCGCGGACACGCGTACTCGCCAGGTCGTGGTCAACGCGACGCCTGCGGTCCAACAGCAGGTTGCGAAGTTCGTGCAGTCATTGGCATCGGACGAGCCTGCCGCGTCGCGCAAACCGGCGCGGCTGCCTGCCGCGGAACCGGCGGTCGCGGCCGCCGCAGACGGTTCCCATCAGTTGCGCAATCTGACCGCCGACCAGTTCGTCCAGTCGCTGAAGAATATCTGGGGCGACCTGATCATCTTTTCCAAGACTCCGGAGGATGGTATTTCCACGGCCAAGATCCCGGCTGGAAATGGTTTGCCGGTGATGGTGCAGATCGATCACAAGCGCGAACGAGTTGCGGCGGTCGGCAACCAGGAGGCCCGCAAGTCGTTCGATCGATTCCTCGCTGCACTCGACCAACCCCAGAATGACCCCGACCAGGAGTTGAAAGCGGTGACGTTGAATCGCGCGGATCGCGAACAGGTGCAGCGCGCGGTTGCGGCACTGCTGGTCTCCGGCGACACGACTAAAGACGAGGTCACCGCTAAAGACGAGGTCACCGCGACGGTTCCATTGCGGGGCAATCGCAAGACCCGTCCGACGACCGAACGACTCGCGGCACGCACGAACCGAGTGGAAGCCCAAGGCCAGGACCCGAACGAACGGCGCAACCCCGAAGATCCGGAACAGCCGAACGAGAATCAGCCTGGCGGTCCGAGTATCGTGGCGGTCGATCCGGATGCCGGGTTGATTGGCGAGGTACGGATCGAGTTCATCGAAGCGCTGAACCTCTACATCATCCGAGGCAAGCGCGCCGATGTGGAACGGGTCGTGCAACTGATCGAGCAGATTGAGACGTTCGCCAAGACCGTAAAACCGAAAGTGGAAATTCGCGATCTGAAGAACGTCGCGGCAACGCCCCTGGCCGATCTGCTGAATCAGATCAACGACCGGGTGCTTTCGCAGCGTCAGGGCACGGTGAGCATTACGTCTTTGGTCAAGCCCAACGCGTTGCTGCTGATCGGCCAGGAAGACAATGTCAACGTGGTATTGGAGCTCATCGAGAAACTCGACCAGCCCACGCTGCCGAACGCGTTGTGGAAGGTCTTTCCGCTGAAACATGCGACGTCGACGGAAGTGGAAGCGACGGTTCGCAACTTGTTCAGCGGTATCACCACGGCTCCCGGGCAAGCCGGCGGCGGCGGGGGTCCGGGCGGCGGAGGGTTCGGTGGTGGCGGTGGCGGCGGACTCGGACAGCAACAGCCGATCGGCTTGCGACCTCGGATCACGGTCATCGGGGATGCCCGCAGCAATTCGATTGTGGTCCAGGCCAGTGCTCGCGACCTGGAAGAAGTCGCCGCGTTGATCGAGCGGTTGGACGTGGAGGGGTCGCAGGTCAAGAGCGAATTGCGAGTCTTCAAGCTTTCCAGCACGCTGGCGCAGGAGTTGGCGCCCGTTTTACAGGAAGCGATTCGAGGCCAGGCAGGCCAGCAACGCACCGGTGCCGGCGGACAGCAGGGATTTCCGGGCGGCGGACAGCAGTTCGGGCCGGGCGGCGGCGGCGGTCAATTCGGACAAGGACAACAGGGGCAGCAGCAGGGCGCCAACCAGCAGGCCCGCCAGGTCACCTCCGCGGGACTGGAATTCGTGCAGGTCGATCCGAAAAGCGGCAAGAAAGTGGTTGCTTCGGGCGTGGCGAGCGACGTGATCGTGACGGCCGACGTGGCGATCAACGCTTTGATTGTTCGCGCTCCGGCGAAGTCGATGGAATTGATCGCGGCCTTGATCCGCGAACTCGACGCCGGCCCGCAGACTTCGGCGCAGATCAAAGTCTTCACCATCGTGAACGGGGACGCCACCTATCTCGGCCAGACACTGCAGCAGTTGTTCGGCCAGCAGGTCACGATTGGACGGGGGACGGGCGGCGCCTTTGGCGCGGCGAACTTTGGAGCACTGGCAGGATTCGCCGGCGCGGCAGGCCAGACAGGCGCTGGTGAGACCAATCTCGTGCCGCTGCGCTTCGCCATCGATGGGCGGTCGAACAGCATCATCGCTTCGGGATCTGCCTCCGATCTGAGCGTCGTGGAAGTCCTGCTGCTGCGGCTCGACGAAAACAACGTACGCTCGCGCAAAATCTCCGTCTTCCGTCTCAAGAACGCCTTCGCCAGCGATGTTGCGACCGCGATCACGAACTTCACCCAGAGCCAGCGGACGCTGTTCCAGCAGGATCAGATCTTCAATACGTCCGTCAGTCCCTGGGATCAGCTGGAACGTCAAGTCGTCGTGGTGGCGGAACCGCAGAGCAACAGCGTGATTGTCAGTTCCACGCCGAATCTCACCGAACCGATCACCAAGATGATCGAACAACTCGACTTCCGTCCTTCGATGGTCATGGTCCAGGTGCTGATCGCGGAAGTGCAACTCTCGGACGTCTACGAGTTCGGCGTGGAGATGGGGCTGCAGGACTCGCTGATTTTCGATCGCGGCAAGGCCGCGCTGGTCGGCAGCCTGCCGCCCGGAACTCCGGGATTCAATTTCAACAACGTTGGACTGACGAATCAGAATGCTCGCCTGCAGGAGACGCTCGCCGGACAAGGTGTCAGCGGGTTCGGGCTGGGGCGTACCAACGCCCAACTCGGCTACGGCGGCATGGTGCTTTCCGCCGCGAATGAGTCGATCAATCTTCTGGTGCGGGCCCTGCAGGACAACCAGCGGCTGCAAGTGCTCAGCCGCCCGCAGGTGATGGCGATCCACAATCGCCCGGCGCAAATCCTGGTGGGACAGAAGGTGCCGCGAATTTCCAACAGCACGATCAACAACCTGGGCAACACGCAGAATACGGTTCAGGATGTCGACGTCGGCCTGATTCTGAACATTATTCCGCAGATCAACAACGACGGGATTGTCACGCTTTACCTGGAAGCGCAGAAATCGGCGGTCGGTCCCGAAGAGCAGGGTATCGTGATTACGACCGGTGCCAACGGTGTTCCGGTCCGTTCGCCGCGGATCGACACTACCAGCGCGTTCACGACGATCAGCGCCCGGGATGGGCAGACCGTCGTCTTCGCGGGATTGATCACCAGTTCCAAAAACGCGGTCGTGCGGCGGGTGCCTTACCTTTCCGATATTCCGTTGCTGGGTCGCCTGTTCCGATTCGACAACGAGACGCAGCGCCGTACGGAGCTGCTGATAGTCATGACGCCGAAGATCGTGAAATACGACCCGGACTACGATTGGATCAATGCCACGGAATCGGAGCGGATGAACTGGTGCCTGAGTGACGTCGTCGCGGTGCACGGCGACGTGGGATTGCGAGGCGGCAGCGACCTGTTCTGCAAAGACGCGTTGCCGATCTGCTACCCGGATGTCGATCCGACCGGTTCGCTGTACTATTCGGAACCGGGATCGACGGGTGGCGGCAACGATGGTTCGACGCCTGTGCCTCCGGTCGAATCGGGGGCCTATTACGGCCCGCAACCGGAATCGGCGCAACCGCGGAGCGCCGACTGGAGACCAGCCGACCCGCGCGCACCGACGCCGACGGTCAGAAATTCGTCGTCCCGTTCGAATCGGCCGCGACCGACCGTGAACCAGGCCGGGCACCAGGCCGGCTCGCGATCGCCCCAGCCACGGGCGGGTTCGTTGGGCAGCCCAAGTTACCCGGTGGCGCCGGCGGAGTACTTTCCCAACGGGCAAGGAAACGTGCAGGCCGCCGGACCGTCACCCACACCGCCCCCCGGCTACGGTCCGGATGCGCCGGCGGGTTTCCGCTAAGAATATTGCCAGGATCCATCTGTCAGGGATGAAACGATCATGAGAAATCATAAGTTTGCGCAGGCGTTCATGCTGATGGTGCTCGCGGCGACCGGCGGCCCGGGCTGTAAAACGGTTTCACTGCCGAACCCGCTGTCGAGTTGGACCAAGATTCAGGAGAGCAAGACCGCGGCACCCGCCAACATGGTCTGCATCTGGACGCCGGATGTACTGGCCAAATCGGCGCAAGCGCCCGCCCGGGGACTCGGCGGGCGGATCTTCTTCTACGATCAGAACCAGAAAGTTGTCGCCGCCGAAGGACAACTGATCATCTACGGTTACGATGATTCGAAGCCGGAGCACTCCACCGATCGTGTCCCGGACCGCAAGTTTGCTTTTACTCCAGAACAGTTGAAAAAGCACCACAGCGAATCACAACTCGGGCCGTCCTACAGCGTCTGGGTGCCTTGGGAGAAAGCGGGTGGTGAAGCGAAGCAGGTAACGCTCGTTCCGGTCTTCACTTCGACAACGGGTCGCGTCGTGATGGGCCAACCGACGGTCAGTATTCTGCCGGGTCCCGTGGGAGAAGGCGGACTCGCCAACGTCGTTCGCACGCGACAGTCGTCGTCGCTGCCGACGATCCAGCGCGTGACTCACGAGGATCGAAGTGCGACTGTCGAGCTTGCCTCGCCCGAGGAAAGTACGACGGGTGGTCCGGCGCAGCAGATGCGGACGACGACGATCGAGCTGCCCGAGGCAATTTCACGACGCATAAATCGCGGAGCTTTGAATTCGAGCCAGACCGGCCCGTACAACAATTCGCTCCTGAATGCCAGCGGCGACCAGAATCCAGCCCAGGCAACCGCGGGCGGGAACGGTCGGAGTGCCGCGGGGCAGATGCCGAACGCCATCGCGACACAAGGGGTTAACGACGCGGCGTTCTCGCGGGAGTTACTGGATCGATTCGAACAATTCAACGCCAATGCGATGGCGAACACAAACGCCCGTGTCCAAGCAACGCAGAATGCCGCGGCAAGCGCTACGGTGAATCCGACGAACCCGCCGCCGGCGAACCGCTGGCCGATTCCGCAATTTCAAGATCGTTTTGTACGTCCGAAATTCCCGGCTCCAGCCGGGCCAACCGGCCAATCAGGTCCTTCTCATTTTCCGAGCCAACGGTTCCCGTCAGAATCGCCGTTCGCCCCTCCATCGTAACCGAGACATTTTCGGTGACATTCAAGCCTGGCAGATTGCGCAGTCGCGTGACGAACTGTTGACTTACCGCGACGGATGAAACCGGCTTGGGTGTGAACCCAAGCTTCACGGGAATTCGCATATTGGACCGGCCTCGGTTGTTCATATTGTTCTGGTTCATGTTGCCGAACATGCCGAACTGATTGCGGCCCATCCCTCCCATCATGCCCATGCCCATTCCGCCCATTCCGCCTCGACCGCCCATGCCCATGCCACCTAGTCCACCGGTGCCACCCATGCCGGGCGCGGCGCCCATGCCTTGCAACAGGTTGCCGCTGCCGGACCCTCGAAATCCCGCGCCGCCGGCACCGAGCCCTTGAGCGTTGCCGAAAACGTCGCCACCGGATCCGCCACGCGCCGCGCCCGAGCCCGAGTTGGATCCGAAGCCGCTGGAGCTGGTGCCGAATGGACTCGCCGAACCGCCACCACCCAACGCGCCGGAAGCGCCGGAACGCCCCGCCGCATTGCTGCTGAACTGAGCCTGCGCCAGGCCGGCAACGACCAGATTGATACCGATGGCAATGACCAGAATGCGGGTCATCTGTAGGTCCCTTATTTCACAGAGAACAAATTTCACAGAGAACAAGGATGCCTCGGTCGGCCGCTCTGTCCAGCATGGCGTTCCGCTGCGGATGCATCCCGCTTCTCCAGGCTGCTATCATCTTCGTCCTTTTACTCGACGAATTCAATAGGAACGCGCGACGGTGGTACGGTTGCCTGGAAAATTCGTTAAATCCGGTGCAGAGTGGGGAACGGGGGACGGGGGGAACGGTCCGGTTATTCGGGGCCGCCTTCGCGCTTGGGCGGCCCGAGGCGCGTCGCGAGTTCCTCGAGCATGTCGAGGGCTTGCGTGTCGGAGGAGGCGAAGATCAGCCGGCCGTCGGGAGTGACGGAAACGCGAATCGCAGCGGGGTCGCGTTGCGGCGCCGGGGGCTGTTCATCGACCGATGCGTCGAGCGCGTCGCGCGGTCCTTCCGGCGTGGCTTTTTCCCGCGGTGGGTGATTGGCCGGGCGTTGGGAACGTCGAGGATCTTAACGGCATGGGAGACGACGGCCATTTTGTCGGGCGCGGCAAGTACCAGCAGGCTGTTCTTCCGCGGATTGACGACCAGGCTGAATTCGAGTTTTCCCGCGCGGCCGCCATGACCGCCTTGCCCGGGCCCGGCGGGCCGCCTTCCGACCGGCCTGGTTGAGGGCCACCGGGCTGACCCGGGACCGGCTGACCCGGTGCTGCCTGCGGGACCACAATCGGTGTTCCGTCCGGCCCTACTTGCACAACAACCGGCGTGGGAGACGCGGTCGGTGCGTCCTGGCCGACGGACGAACGTCCGACGATGATATGGGAGCACAGCGAACGAGATCACAGCGAAGAGGGATCACCAGCGCGGCTGCCAGATTGCCGCTTCCCAGGCGAAAATGGCCTAAGTCTGCGGCGCCAACTCGGCGGATTGCAACCTTCGATCTCCAGTGCCGGAGTATCGATGAATTGGTAAGTGGTATGATCGGCTTCGCACTATTTTGGAAGCGGCCGGTTCCCTCCGACAGTGTGGTTCGGGCGGGAGCGATCCGGGCGCGGCAGGTGGTTGGACGGATTGGGTCCCCAACGATCGAGTCTACTACCCTTGCGAATCCCCAGGATTTTGCGGACAAAGGGTCGGTCTGGAACTCCACGATATGTACGACACTATTATTATCGGCGCCGGAATGTCCGGACTGGCAGCGGGCATTCGACTGGCCCATTTTGACCAGCGTGTCTGCATCCTCGAACGCCACACCACAATTGGCGGGCTGAATTCGTTTTACCGGCTGCGGGGTCGGGACTACGACGTCGGGTTACATGCGATTACGAATTTCACGCCGCAGGGGACGAAACGAGGTCCATTAGCGAGGTTGTTGCGGCAGCTGCGGTTTCGCTGGGAAGATTTCGCGCTAGCTCCCCAGATCGGCTCGTCGATCGCTTTCCCTGGAATCCAACTCCGTTTCAATAACGACATTCAGTTGTTGCAGTCAGAGATTGAACGGGCGTTTCCCCGGCAGCGCGACGCGTTTCAACGGCTTTTGACGCAGATCGTGGACTACGATGATTTGAACGACGCGATGTTTGCCCTTTCCACGCGCGCCCGGCTGTCGGAGCTGATCACGGATCCGCTGCTGGTGGAGATGCTGCTTTGTCCGCTGATGTGGTACGGCAACGCGCGGGAACACGACATGGACTGGGGGCAGTTCTGCATCATGTTTCGCAGTATTTTTCTGGAAGGGATGGCGCGGCCGTTTCGCGGCGTGCGGCTGATCCTGAAGAATCTGGTGCGGCGCTTCCGTGAGTTGGGCGGGGAGCTGAAACTGCGATCGGGCGTGCGGCGCGTGCTGGTCGATGGCGATGTGGCGACCGGTGTGGTGCTCGAAAACGGAGAGGAACTGCGGGGACGCGTCATTCTGTCCTCGGCGGGGCTCGTGGAAACCCTGCGCATGTGCAATGATCGGAGCCATGTCGAAGCCCCGGCGCCGGGGCAGATGTCATTTATCGAGACGGTTTCAATTCTGGACAAAATGCCCCGGGAGATCGGCCACGATCGAACGATCGTATTTTACAACGACTCCCCGAAGTTCGACTGGAGTGTGCCACAACAGGAACTTTGCGACTTGCGCACCGGCGTGATTTGTTCTCCCAATAATTTCGATTACGATGCGGGAGACGGGCAGCTTCCGGAAGGCGTCGTCCGCATCACTTCGATTGCCAATTACGACCGCTGGTCCCGCCTGGATGCGGACCAATACGTGTTGGAAAAACTGAAGTGGTACGATCGAGCGGTCGCATCCGCGGTCAGGTTCATGCCCGAGTTCCGCGGCCATGTGATCGACACCGATATGTTCACACCCACGACGATCCGGCGATTCACTTCGCACGACAATGGTGCCGTGTACGGAGCACCGCGCAAACGACTGGAGGGGACCACGCATCTCAAGAATCTATTCCTGTGTGGAACCGATCAGGGGTTCGTGGGAATCGTCGGGTCGATCGTCAGCGGCATCGCCATGGCGAACAAGCATTGCCTGCGAGTCACTGAATCAAGTTGAAATAGAACGGAACACTGACGATGGGCATTTTCGAGCGGCGAGCGGATCAACGGTTTTCATCGACAAGGTTGCCACGGACGGGCTATCCCCCGCTGAAAATGCTGTTGCCGAGGTTGTTGTTATCGGGCTTGTTGTGCGGCCACTTGATTCCGGTCGGCGCGCGTGCGGCGGACCGACTGGCATCCGCAGTGCCGGAGACAACGTTGTTTCTGCTTTCCACCGATGACTTTCAGAACGTCTCCGGCGGATGGCAGGCGTCGTCCTGGGGGCGGATGTTGAACTCCAGCCAGTTCGATCCTTTACGCGCATTTCTTGCCTCGAAACAGTCGGCCAGCCTGTTGAATATCGAGCCGTGGCTCGGTTTGAATTGGGAAAAGCTGGGCGAGTTTCAAGGGGCTGCCGGGTTAGCGTATGTCGCGGAAGATCGCAAAGGGGGCTGGGTGCTGTTTCTCAGCTTGGAAGGGAACGAAGCGCGGGTCGACGATTGTCTGCGTGTCGCCCAGGCGTACTTCGGAAAACAAAAAGCGAAAATACGAAAAGAGACGATGGAGGGCCACGAGGCGACCGTCGTGGAACAGAAACGCAGTCCGGCGGGCACCGCGGAAATGCGCGTGTTCCTCAAGACGGACCGCTGGTTGTTGATTGGCGATTCGCTCGAGGGAGTTCGCATTGCGGCTCGCCCGCCCGGTGCCGCGACGCTGGCCCAATCAGCGCCGTACCGGGATGTTCGCGCCCTGATGGAAGAACGATTCGAAGCGGCAACGGGAAACATCGACTGGTTCCTGCGGCCCCTGGAATTGTGGGCAGCGATTGACTCGGCGCCCAAAAACCGCCGCAAGGGTGAAAAAGATGTTCGTGCGGCGATGCGGAAGATGGGCTTTCGAGCCGTGCAGGCCGCGGGTGGCGTGGCTCGTGTCGACAAAGACCAGCCGTTGGAATACCAGGGCGCGATTCTGGCCCCCGGCGCGTATCGCGACGCGATGAAAATGCTGGAACTGATGCCGATCGAGAACACGAATCCACCGGCCTGGATTCCCGCCGATACCGCCTTTTACCTGTCGGCAAGCTGGGATTTCCGCGTCGCGATGCGGGCGATCGGTCTGTTGTTCAGCGAAATTGACAGTCCTGGCGCCGAAACGGCTTTCGAGGATGCCCTGGATGGATTGGCGCAGGAAGTCGATGGGCCCCGCGTCGACGTTCGCAAAGAGATCTTTGACCAACTCGATCCGCAATTCCTTTCCCTGACGCGTTATGACCCATCGATCGCCGATAAGCAGAACCCGATTGGCAAGCGATCGATGTGGGTCTGCTCACCGAAAGAAACGGATCGGATGCGCAAAACGATAACGCGCCTGTTGAAGAACGAAACCAACGTCGGCGTGCGTGAAGCCGGCGACGCATCGCTGTGGTCGTCGAACAATGGTTTGGGGATTCTCGCCGATCAAGCGCCGATCCAGGGAATTCTCTGCGCGGAGAGTCTGCTGTTGATTTCATCGACTTCGGACGATCTTCGTCCTTTGCTGGGCAAGCGGGAAACCGAGCGACCGCTGGTGGACAGCGAGGCATATCGGGGATTCCAGCGGCGCTGCGCGGATTGGCGCGCGGACGATGCTTGCGTTCGCCAACTCGGCCAGCCCGAATTCGTGATGCGGCCGTTGCTCGACGCTTTGGCGTCCAACCAGCCGCTACAGGATGCCGCGATGCCGGTTCGCATGTTGCGGTTCCTGTTGATCGGCGACTACCAGGGGGAACTTCCCGACAAGCTGGTACCTCGCTTCGAACAATTCGACGTGATTCCCGCTCCCCTTGCCGGATTGGCATGGCGCGAGCCGGATAAGGGCGGAGGTTCGGCGGCCAATCGCGGATTCACGATGCGTGGCGCGGTCATCAACACGCAACCGTAAGTGGGGCTCGTATGCGACTCCTGGTTTTAGGAACCGCCGGCTACCATCCGAACCAGCGGCGCGACACATCCTGTTTCCTGCTGCCTGAACCAGGCTGGATCCTCGACGCCGGCACCGGCATGCACCGAGTGCGCCGCTGGCTGAATACCCGTTCGCTGGATATCTTTCTATCCCATGCCCACCTCGACCATATCGTCGGGCTGACATTTTTGCCCGACGTCGTCTGGAACAAGAACGTGACCCGCGTCACGGTGCATGCCGAGCCCGCAAAGCTGGCGGCGATCGAACGGCACCTGTATGCGCCGGACCTGTTTCCCCTGCGTCCCGATTTTCAACAACATCCGCTCGATGGCGCGCCTTTTGTGATCGAGGACTGCCGAATTTCCACGTTTCCTCTGCGGCACCCAGGCGGTTCGTTGGGCTTCCGCTTCGACTGGCCAGATCGCTCGCTGGCGTATGTGACCGACACCACCGCTGCCGCGGACTCGGAGTATCTTCGGGCGATTCGAGGTGTCGATTTATTGATCCACGAGTGTAATTTTCGGGACGGCGACCGTGACTGGGCGGAGAAGACCGGGCACAGCCACACCTCGGCCGTGGCCGAGCTGGCGGCGGCTGCCGGCGTTGGCAGGCTGCTCATGACCCATTTTAATCCGCTCGATGATGACCCCGATCCGGTTGGGCTCGAAGCTGCCCGGCGAATCTTCCCCAGGACGCTGCTGGCGGAAGAGGGCATGGAACTCGATTTCTGAAAGTTCCCGCGGGACACGCCGTTGCGGAATCTTCAGAACAGTCGGTTGAACGAGACCTGCAGCTCGGAATCGAACACGCGCTCGGGAGCGGCGCGAAGCGGCACGACGGCGCCGATGCGGAGATTGGAGAGCGGCGCCAATTGCAAATGGATGCCGGCGGTATAGAGGTGCAGATCGGCGGAACGCCCTGAGTTACCAGGCGAGCCAACGCGCCGTAACGAATCATGATCGGCTCCCTCTGCGCAACCAACGGTGGGTCTCATCGCCGCCTGCTGCTAGCAACCGCTGCCAGGCGCACTCCATACGCCGAGGTTATCCTCACTCTTGGGCAAAACCGCTTCCATGCCTTCACCCGATATTTCCGCTTCGCCCCACGTAGCTCGAAACTTGTTTCGAGTCGCGTCGTTGCAATTACACGTGGAGCAACAGGGGGGACTCGAAATAAGTTTCGAGCTACGCCAGAGTTTCGAGCTACGAACGCGTCAGTTTGCGGCGAGTACCGCGGTGACGGGGAAATGATCGGAGGGAGTGCGTCCTGAGCGTTCGGTGCGATCGATGGAGGCCGATTGGACGCGGAAGTCGCGGGAGGCGCCGATCCAGTCGATTCTTGGACCGTCGATCTGATCGGCCTTGAAATTGGAGAATGTCCCTTCGCCGGCCTTCCGTTCCGGATGAGCGGTTCGGAAAGTATCGACGACGGGCGAGCGCAGCCCATCGACGTCGTCGAAGAGCCTGCGGTACGGCTCGCTGTTTTCACCGGTATTAAAATCTCCGGTCAGGATGATCCGCGAGCGGTCCAGTTCACGCGCCGCCCGGGCGCGGATCCGCCGCGCCGACTCCAGGCGGGCCGTCGTTCCTCGGTGGTCAAAGTGGGTATTCAGGAACAGAATTGGCCGGGCAAGGGGCTGGCGGCGGTCGCGCAGCTGGACCCAGGTCACCATGCGGGGCAAGGAGCTGTCCCAGCTCTTGCTGCCGGCGATCTCCGGCGATTCGCTCAACCAGAAATGTCCGCCGTCGAGTTTTTCAAATCGGTCGCGCGCATAATAGAGCGCCATCATTTCACCTCGGTCGGCGCCGTCGTCGCGGCCGGCTGCGAGCAGTTCGAATGCGGGCAGTGCCGCGGCGAGTTCATCGCGCTGGGCCGCCAGCGTTTCCTGGGTTCCGAGCAGATCCGGGTTGAAGTTACGGATCGTCTCCACCAGGAACTCCTTGCGATGCTTCCAGTGGTTTTCGCCGTCGTCGGCCGTGCCATAACGGATGTTGAAACTCATCACCCGCAGCGTCACATTTCCCTCATCGCCAGCGATCGAGGTCGTGGCGACCAAGCAGAAGGCGGCGGCGAGCAGGCACGTCAATATTTGTCGCAGCGCGCGGCAACCGCGGAACCGCGACGGTCGAACAACCAGCGGATCAGCGGATTGCGCGCCGCGGGCTGGTGCCGCGTGCGCGGGGAAGTTCTCAGCGAATTGGTGCAACATCGATTGGTCCTGAAGGCCGTCCAAACGGGTCGAGGCGGCCGAAGGGGGATTTTTTTCGCGGGGGCCGTTACCGCGACGGCTTCTCCACTCCGCGTGCTAGATATTACCACAGAGTCCGCTGTCCACTTGCCCTTGGCAGCAGCGGAGGAAAAACTAGCATAATCGATATCCAGTGGCAACCTTGCGGTGGGAACCGTTTATGGCAAGTGACAGCAAACGTATCGGGATTTTGACCAGTGGCGGCGATTGTCCGGGATTGAACGCGGTGATCCGCGGTGCGGTCAAGAGCGCGAACAGGCACGGTTTCGATGTGGTCGGATTCCTGCGTGGGTACGAGGGGTTGGTCGACCCGGTGAGCTTCGTTCCGCTGAATCACAAGAACACCACGGGCATTCTCAGCCAGGGTGGCACGATCCTGGGCTCGACGAACAAAGGTCGATTCGCGGCGACGGTCGGCGTCTCGAATCGCGTGGAACTCGATCCGGAATTGCTGGCCGGCGTGCGAACGACGTTTGAGCAGTTGAATCTGCACGGATTGATTTGCGTGGGTGGCGACGGCTCGCTGGCCGTTTCCCAGCAGTTTCACGAGTACGGATTGCCTGTGGTCGGCGTGCCCAAAACGATCGATAACGACTTGTCGGCGACGGCGTTCACGTTCGGATTCGACAGTGCGGTTGATTGCGCCACCGATGCACTTGACCGGCTGCATACGACGGCGGCGAGCCACGATCGGGTGATGATCCTGGAGGTCATGGGCCGCCATGCCGGCTGGATCGCGCTGCATGCGGGGATCGCGGCGGGCGGTGACGTCATACTGATTCCGGAGATTCCATGGACGTTTGAAAACGTCTGCCAAAAAATCCTGGAACGCGATCGGCAAGGCAAGCGGTTTACGCTGATTGTCGTCGCGGAAGGCGCGAAGCTGCCATCGGGCGCGGTCGTGACTCAGGAGCCCGAGCAGAAAGACCGCCAGACGCGACTCGGAGGTATCGGCTCGATCGTCGCGCAGGAAATCGAGTCGCGACTTGGCCGCGAGACACGCACGGTCGTGCTTGGGCATCTGCAGCGCGGGGGTGTGCCGACCACTTTCGACCGCGTGTTGGCCACGCAGTATGGCGCGCACGCAGTGCGGCTGATCGTGCAGCGTCGATTCGGCGAAATGGTCTGCTATCATCCGCCTCGCATGGAGAGCGTTCCGATTATCGAGGCGGTCAATGAGCTTTCCACGGTCGACGTCAATGGTTCGGCGGTGCAGGCTGCCCGGGCGCTGAGCGTCTCTTTTGGCGACGATCCGCAGCCGGTCGGGCCGTTTCAATTATCCGGCCCGCCCGCGAAGGAGATTCCAGCGGGCCCGCCTGCCGCTTCCGCCGACCACCCGAAAAAATCTTCAGAGGGTATCGCGCCCACGGAGTTCGATCGCCCCGTCTTTTTCGCCTGATTCGGCTCCACCCCTTTGTGTGTGCCCATCGTGTGCCAGGGGTGCCCTTTGCCCGCTATAATGATGGGCGATCGAAGGGTGCGGCGCGTTGCGCCGTGCGCGCAACGGTCGAAGGGGGACGCATGTTGAAGCGGCTGGAGTGGGGACTGGGGCTGATTACTTTGTTCGTGAGCGCGCAGCTTTCTACGGCGGAGGACGCGCTCTTGGACCGCGTTGTTTTGCGCGCCGGCGAGCGCGGTCGCGCCGCGGGACCGATGCATTGGACGGTCGAATTGCCGTCCGCGGCGCTCCGCGATGGAAATGAACTCCCCGCGGTGCGGGTAACCAGCGACGATCAGCACGAGTTGCCGGCGCAAATCGGCGGCTTGCGCTTATCCGCCGCAAAGCAGCCCGTGCCCGACGCACGCCGCGAATTGACGGTCATTCTCCCGGCGCTGCAGCCTGGCGAGTCACTGCAGTTGACGGCCCGATACACGTCGAGCGACCGCCGGGAACCGTCGAACGACAAAACTGCTCGCGCATTCCGCTGGAACGATACGCCGGGTAAATTCGCCGACCTGCTGTTCGGCGATCGTCCGGTACTGCGGTATATGTACGAGAAGCTTGATGAGACTTCGGCGGATCGTCGAGCCGAAACGTACAAGCCGTACCATCATCTCTTCGATCCGTCGGGGATGCGGCTGGTTACCAAAGGACCCGGCGGGCTCTTTCCACACCACCGCGGGCTGTTCTACGGATTCAACCGTATCGAGTATGGTCCGGAGCGGGTCAAGGCCGATGTCTGGCACTGTAACCGCGGTGAATTCCAATCGCATGAGCAGGTCGTCGTTCAGGAAGCGGGCCCCGTTTATGGCCGGCATCGAGTACGGATCGATTGGCATGGCCCGGACGGCAAGGTCTTTGCCCGGGAGGAACGCGAACTCACAGCTTACGACGTCAACGGCGGCTCGATGATTGAGTTCCGCTCGATCTTGGATTCCACGGCGGGCAAGGTGCGACTCGATGGCGACCCGCAGCACGCCGGGTTCCAGTTTCGCGCGTCGCAGGAAGTTCCGGACAAGACCGCGGCGCAGACCTACTACCTGCGTCCCGACGGCGCCGGACAGCCAGGCAGCTTCCGAAACTGGGACGACAAGATGCGCGATCCTCGTACAATCAACCTGCCCTGGCTGGGGCTCTGCTTTGTGCTCGGAGAACAGCGCTACACCTGCCTCTACCTCGATCATGCCGACAATCCGAAGGAGGCGCGCTACAGCGAACGTGACTACGGGCGTTTCGGTTCCTATTTTGAATACGAAATCGAGCCGTCGAAACCACTGTTCGTTAATTATCGGCTCTGGCTGCAGGCGGGCGAGCTTACCACGACCCAAGCCGAGGCGCAGTCCGAATCGTTCACCAGGCCACTACGCATCGGTCGGACTTGAAGTCGAGGGATCATTGTCCATTGTCGGTCGCGCGGCTCGGGCTGGAGCCGCTTGCCTTCCGAGCAGCTTCTTTGGTTTTCCATCGAGCGGTATCTCGCTGATCCTGTCGATGCTGCGGAACAGTCGGACGGTCTGTGCCGAGTGATTCAGTCGCGAGATCGAACCTGGAATGTTGATTCGGTACGGAGCCTTTGTGGCCCGGAGCCGCTGCACTTGCAGGGCGCGCTCCACCAGGAAGAAATCGTGGATCATCATCAACCGCATTTCCCCGGCCAGGGAATGGACGGTCGGAATGGACGGCCTCGGCGATCGGCGCCGCGGAGGTTGCGCCGGGACCCCTTGCTGTCGTTTCTTACATCGCCATCGAGTCGCTACTACCTCCAGGGGAGTAGATACCACAGCTGAGTGTAGCGGAACCGCACCCCGGAATGCAATCGTTTTCCCTGGGGCCGAAGTGCTGGAAAGGGGAGTCGACGGGAAGGGATCGGCTGGGAAGAATTGAGCGGATTGCCTACAATTCCGCGGCTGACCGAATCCGATCTGGAGTACCCACCGATGTTTGACGTTCCGGCCGTGCTGTCGATGCATGAACAGACCGTGGCGCGCTGGCACCAGGAGCCGCTGGATAATCCGTACGAGGATTTTCTGGGGCTGGCCTGCCAGCAGCACCAGTTCAATTTTCAGTTGTGGCACGAAGAAGACATCGCGCGCAGTCCCGATGTCGGCGATGCGCGGATCGCACAGGTCAAGCGGGCAATCGACCGGTTCAATCAACAGCGGAACGATGCCATTGAAAAACTCGACGATTGGCTGAGCGACGCGCTTGCCGCGCGGTCGATCGTCGCCGAGCCGAACGGGCCGATCAACACCGAGACGCCGGGCAGCGCCGTCGATCGACTTTCGATCATCGCGCTGCGGATTTACCATCTGGACGAACAGGCGGCGCGCATCGAAGCGTCGGATGAGCACCGCCGGGCCGTAGCGCGGAAAGCGGCAATCTGCCGGTTGCAGCGGGATGAGCTGGGCCGGTCGTTGAGCGAACTGTTGGCCGAGATCGGGACCGGCCGCAAGCGGCACCGCACCTACCGGCAGTTCAAGATGTACAACGATCCGGCTCTCAATCCGTATCTTTATCAGGCCTCGAACCGCTGATGCGGAATCCGCCGTTCACCGCAAGCGTCTGGCCGGTGATAAATGAAGCGGCGGGGCAGGCCAGGAATAGCGCCGCTTCGGCGACTTCCTCGGCGGTGCCCCAGCGTTCCAGCAGCGATTCCTGGCAAGCTCGATCACGCCAGTATTCGGGAGCCGTTTCGCCCCACTTGGTTCGGATCCAGCCAGGGGCCAGGCAGTTGACCCGCACGCGCGGCGCGAGGCTTCGCGCCAGACTGCGGCTGAACGCGGCAATGGCGCCCTTTGCGGCGCAGAAGAGCTCACCGCTCTCGCCGGCCATTCCCCAGTCCACCTGATCCCAACTCATGTTCAAAATCACGGGCAAACCCGGCGCCGGACTGCTCGCCGTCGTGTCGCGAGGCGAGCCGGCGACGGTATCGCGAAGAGGCGCGCCCGGAATCTCGCGCGCGGTCATCTGCTGACCTGCGAGCCGGGACAGGCGAATCGTCGCCTGGACATCGACGCGCCACAGGAGTTCGAGCTTCTGATCGAACGGCAGCGATCGCGCGGGGGTGGTGAGCAGGTCGACTCCGGCGTTGTTGATCCAGATATCGCAGCCATTCCTCCAGCTCCAACACTGACGGAAGAATTCCTCGAGTTGCGCGCTGTCGCCGAGATCGGCCAGCAGCATGCGGGAGTCGCGGCCAAGTCGTTGGATTTCAGCGGCGGTTGCCTGTGCCTGATCACGATTGGCGCAGGCATGCACGACGATATCGGCACCCGCCCGCGCCAGGCGCACGGCCATGGCGCGGCCGATTCCGCTGGACGAACCTGTCACGACGGCCACGTGGCCCAGCAATGGCAACTCCGATTCCGACATACGGCATTCCCTCACGCGGGGAGCGACCCGTGACTCGCGCTGGCCCTCGTTCCTATTTTCGCTCGTCGATGTTGCGGCGCTGCAGCTGATCGAGTTGGTCGTTCGCGTCCTTCAAGCTGAATTTGCACTGCGGAATGCGTCCGCGCAGTTCCTCGGCATCGTCCAGGCGTCGCAGGGGGTCCCGTGCAGCCTCCACTTCATCTTCCAGTGCCACCAGCCAGGCGGGGACATCGAGTCCGACGCCGGTCGGCCTGCGGGTCAGCGATTCGGCCTCATGTTCCAACAGTTCGAAAACTGGGCGGGGGCCGTTCGCGGTGGCTTCGCGGATCGCCGGTTCCACCAGCGCCCGGATACGGTCGATCGCCATCGGTCGCACGAATCGCTCCGCAACCTGGTCGGCGATGGTGGGCATCCGCATGGAATATTTCTTCTGCAGCAACGACAGTTTTTCGCCGTAATGGTCCGCCTCGCTATTGATCCGATCGGTAAGAGCCCGGCGCCACATTTTGGCGGCCGCATTCTGCTCGGCGCGAACGAGCACTTCATGGGCCCAGACCACCGGTTTCAGATTCCAGGCGACGCGATCGTATCGGGTCCGCAAACGGAGAAAATCGAGTAGCGTGTAGATCAGTTCGCCTCGGTCCGATTGGGTGGTCGTGCTGTTGTAATCGCGATATTCGCCGTAGTTTTCGAAGATCGCTTCGAGCAGCAGGGTGAGGTGTTCGACGATATAGAGCCGCGAGGTACCCTGCTGGATGGCGGCGAGGAACGGTGCGGCGAATTCATCGTCACTCTCCTCGGCCTGATCCAGCCAGTTGTCGACACCCTGGTGCAGGATGGAGCGGATATTTCCCAGGTTCAGGAATCGCTGGGTGAACCGATCACTGCCGAAACGCTGAATAAACTCCAGCATATGCTCCCAAGCCTGTTTGTCGTGGACTTTTTCCAGGACCGACAGACGCAACGTACGGCTATGGTTGAGCCAGCAGAGCAGCAGTGATTCGGTCAGTTTTTCCAGGCAAGCAACCAGCATGGACGCCGAGGTCTCCTCGCGAGCCCGACCGGTACCGTGGCCCCACTGCGAACTGGAGGCGACCAGCGACTCCACGATCGCCTTGTAGCCCCGTTTGAAAAGTTCGTCGAATTCCGTCACGGCGCCGTGGCCGACCGGGTGGTCGGTCTCCATGCGCCGGGAGACGTCGAGCAGTTCGCAGGTCTCGCGGATCAACCCCAGTCGCGGCAGAAAGGCCAGCAGGTCCTGGATCCCTCGCTGGCGCACGCGCGTGGCGACGATCACGCGCGGATGGCCGCCGCGACCCAGTGGTACATAGAGCAACGGTTTCGAGGCCAGCGATTTGATCAGGTTAGGCCAATACTCGCGAACGCGGCCGCGGTCCCCTTTGAGGATGGCGGCCAGGACGGCGGTGATCTGCCGCTGATCTTGATCGTCCGCGCGCGATTCCTTCGGCGCTGCGTCCAGGGCCGCCGCCAGGATCCGCTCGGCGTCGGTAACTTCGACGGTGATCGATACGATCTGGTCGAGCAGCGATTCCTTGGTGGCACGGCGGTTATCGAATTCCAGCATCGAGTCCATATCGGTGCGGGGCAACGGGATCTTATATCTTTGAATCGTGTCGAGCAGTTCGACAAGGCGTTCCCGGTTCACTTCCGCCTGCGCGCGCCAGCGTTCCATCGCATCCTGGCGTTCCTTGTCGGCTCGGGCGTCGCCGGTGGGGCTATCGGACCAGTATTGACAGGTCACGACCGATTTCCAGAGCCGTGCCAGGCATCCGATGAATGCGGCGCGATCGACCACCCGATCGGCTTCCATCGCCAGTTCGTCGTGCGAGCCGAGGTTACTTTCGAAAACGGCTCCCTCCATGCCGTCATCGGTCGTATCCCGGTAGACCATTTCCTCGTAGGCCGCGTTGAAGAGCTCGTCGCTGGCCGGCGCGTCCTCGTCGAGCGGATCCTGGCTTTCGTCGGCGTCGTCCTCTGCCGGGCGGTGGGAGTTCGAGCCCTCCCTGTTCTTCCGCCCCGCCTCACCCGACTCGTTCAATTGGAACTGCGGCACTTCCCAGTACGATTCGGCATTCGCTTCGAAGAAGTCGAGCATTCTCCGCAGCATCGACGTCGGGTTCAGCCGCATTCGCTCGATTTCCACGGGAGGCAGATTGACCAGTCGCAGCAGCCAGTGCTCGGCCAATACGTGAAACGAGCTCTCGCCGACATGCAACGGGATTTTCTCGGCCTGGCTGAGCCAATGGACGAGCAGGGCGAGCGAGGCGACAAAGTCGTTTTTTTCCAGCAGTGCGTCGATGACGAGCGCGTAGGCGCGCGACGAATCGAACATTTCGGCGTACGGCGCCCAGAAACCGACATCGCCGGCGGCGGCGCCGCCCTTGTGCCAGAGGTTGAGCGCTTCCGCGACTTTTTCCGCCGCGCGGTAGGCGTCCAGGGAATCGATCGCTTCCACACAGATCACTTCGTGCGCGGCGAAGCGGTGCCACCATTCCGCCGTGGAGCGAAATGCTCTCGCTACTTCGCGGCAGCGGTCTTTCTGGTCGCGCGCGGCGAATTCACTCCAGACGCGGGCGTAGCCGTTACAGGTCTGTTCGATCACCCGTACCAGTTCGTCCGCGCGATGATCGTGGACGCTGTTTTCAAGAGCGGGAAAGAGGCTGAAATTCGCGTCGAAGCCCAGGATGTTCCGGGGATCAATCACCGCGCCGCATTCGATCCCGCGCTGCAGGAAGTCGATGATGCGGGGCAACAGGCTGTTCGCATGCTGCGGGTCGCCGCGGCGGATCGCCAGGTCGAGTTCGGTGAGCCAGCAGTCGATCTGGCAGAGCATCCGCGCCGAGGCGGTCGGCACGACGTTGACCTGCCGCGTGGCGGCGGCGGCAAATCCCATTCGGGCGAAGATCCGGGCCAGATGCACATGTTCCAGCTGCGAAGCGCGGCGGCATGCCAGCTCCGCATTCAAATGTTGCCGCGCGGCGCCAAACGGCTGCTTGCGTTCCTTGCTTTCGCGGCGCAAACGGTCGGCATGCTTGCCCGGCATCCCCGCCAACAATCGCTCGTAAAACTCATCGCGGTAGACCGCGATCCGCGGAAGGAGCGTCGAAAGTGTGACGGAGGAACTGTGGCTGTCCGGTCCCGCGCCGCTCACGCCGGCGGCCATCAAAATGGTCCCCGCCAGGACCGCCGCCGCTTCGAATTCCAGTTCTTCGCGAGAAAGTTCCGTCATCAATTCGACGCGCCTCATCAACGCTTCCAACGCGACTTCCTGTGCCACGTAGCGACGATAGAATCCCTTGTTGTCGATCACGTGCGGATCCCACTGACCAAAATGATAATTCGGCCGCTTGTTCGCCGGATGATCGAAATCGTAGGCGCGCGGATCGACTGCCAGTTCGTCCAGCCGCGCCGGATCAAAGCAGGCCTCGCGCAGGATGTCGGGGTCGGTTGCTTCCAGGATTTCCAGGGCCCGTTGAATCACCGGTCGAGCCGGGCCGAAGACGACTCCGGCGCCGCGGATAAATAAGGGAACCGGCCGCACCGATTCGTGCGGGTAAGGTTCGACCTTCTGATTCTCGAGGGTGGCCACCGGCCGATGCCCGATGAAGTCGTTCAGCCGCTCGATCACCGCAGGCACAATCCGGGCCGGTTCGGTCCAGGGGCCGCCTTCGCGCAGAATTTGCTCGCAGACTCGTCCGACAAAAAAGGGATTGAATAGCCGCTCCGCCGTCTGGTGGAACAAAAGATCCCGGTGAAAGTCCAAATAGCCTGGGAGCACGTGCCGTTCCAACAACTCGATCACCGCACCCGCCTGACCGTCGTCCGCTTCATGCGATTTCCGGGTGGGGATCTTTTCCCGCAAGGCGGCGAGCACAACCCCGTACAGGGGCTCCCCCCCGGAGTAGTGGGAGCACGATTCCCAGCATGTATTGAGCGCCGCATGGAACTGCGGGTCGCTGGCTCCGGAAGAAAAATTCAGGTAGCCGAGCACTTGTTCGAGGGCTTGCGCGCCCTTTCGGTCAAGTCCTCGTGCCGCCATGAATCCCCTCCCTCGTGAAAACAGAGGCCCCGTCCCCAGTCCGCACCAATTCTCTCGGCAGCCTCGTCACCACAGCCAGGTTGGCCGCCGTTGGCCCAGACTGCGGGTCGACGGCCCATCCCGCATGGGGTGCCGCGGTACCTAGGAAGGATTTTCGCGCTCCCCCGGGGTCTAATTTAGGGGGCGCTGTGCCGCGAGGGAAGGGCCGAACGCGGAATGCCGAGTTAGAACGTGAAAATCCGGACGATCTGAATTATCATGCAGGAGACCGACTTCCCGGGTCCGCCACCGCGCGGTGCCCAGTCCCGTTTTCCATACCGGTCGTCCGACCTGGATACAACCTTGAGGTCTTCCGCATGTTGCATTGCCGAAACTGCTGTTACGGACTCGTTGTCGTCATACTTGGCACGGTCGGAGTCGCCGAGGCTCAGAGTTCCGGAATCCTGTCACCCAATTTAGCGCGGCGCTATGGCCTCGACCGCGTCTGGGCGACTCAGGTCGAAGTGGGCCGGGATCGTGGTGGTGTCGTGCACATAACGCCCCACGTGAGCTCTATTCGCAAGCGGACCATCTTCGACGTCGTGCACGCTGCGGGGACCCTGTCGATATCGGAACAGCAGCTTAGCCCGCAGGGGTTGCCGTTCGGCATCGACGGAGCTCGGAAGTATGCCGAGGATCGCGTTAAGGAACTTGCGGCCAAACAGCCTGCCAACGCCGACCCGCCCCGGATCGAATCGCGCGACGTGCCGGAGATCACGCTCTATGCCGCGACATCGTTGGGTGCCGTGCACGCGATCGACGCGGAAACCGGCAAGACCAAGTGGGTGGCGGCGCTGGGCAATCTGAACTACCCGATGTCGGAAGTCTCGGCCAACGACAACTATGTGGCTTACATGAACGGGTCAAGTGTGTTTGTGCTCGATTCGCTCGACGGCAAACTCGTCTGGACCCATCGGTCGGCGGGGGTTGCCGCGGCCGGCCCGGCCGTCACCGATACGCATCTGTTTCTGCCCACCGTCGTCGGCAGCATGGAGGTTCGTTTGCTCTCCAGTACCCGCGAGACCGCTTGGCACTATCGAACGGCGGGGAAGACGCGCGTACCGCCGGTCGGTTCGTCCGACAGCGTCGCCTGGACAACGGACAACGGACAACTGATTGTCGCGGCCGCGGATCCTCGCGCCATTCGCTTTCGACTGGAAGCGAAACAACCGTTTTATGCGTCGCCGGCATTCGCCGGCGCCAGCCGTGTCGTGGCGGCGACGGTCGACGGTTTCGTGCATTGCATGGACCGGGTCAGCGGAGCGGCCGTCTGGAAAACGGCGGTGGGCGACCGCTGTTTCGTGGCGCCGTATTGTGTCCAGGATTCGGTCTTGATCCTGACCGAAGGACATGATCTCGTCTGCTTGAACCTGCAGAATGGCTTGGAGCAGTGGCGAGCGATCGGCATCCGACTGGTGCTCTCCAGCAGCATGGAAAAACTTTATTGCGCCGGCGACATCGGGCGGATAGTGATCCTCGATAATAAAAACGGAACGCGGCTTGCCACGGTCGAAACAGAAGAATTCGATCTCCATGTGGTCAACGCGCAGTCCGATCGTATCTATCTCGGGAATCGCGGTGGAACGCTGCAATGCTTGCGGGAAATCGGCAATCGCTGGCCGATCGTGCACGTCAATCGCGAATCCGCGTCGGACGAAAAGCCGGCGACAACGCCTCGAACCAAAGCCGGCCAGGACACAGGCGACGACCCGTTCGCGACTCCGAAAGCCAAGCAGGAGGGTGATCCATTCGCCAACCCGTAGCTCGAAACTTGTTTCGAGTGCTCAGGCGACTCCCCCCGTCACGCTTCCGGGTTCATCGCGAGGGTCGCGATGCCTCGGAAAAGCGAAGAGAGGAGGGAGAAACGAGCATACGTTCTCACTTCTCTTTATTGACCGGTGTGCGCATTCAGGCAAGAATCGACGACATTCATCGGTGTGGGAGCGGTTCAAACTGAGGGATGCTCTATGCGGTGTCGTTATGCCTGTGGGTCGGCCGAACACGAACTTGGTCGGCGCGCGTTTCTGCGGCAATCGGGTCGTGGCGTGGCCGGAATGGGGCTTGCCGGACTGGTTTCGGGGCTGGGAGGAATGGTCACCGGAACGCCGGCGGTGGCGGACGCGATGCGGCGCGGCGGCAAGCAGATTCTGAATATTTTTCTGCATGGCGGCGTGAGTCAGCTGGAAACCTGGGACCCGAAGCCGAACACGGACACCGGCGGGCCGTTCCGTACGATCGCCACAACCGTGCCGGGACTGCATCTCTGCGAACTGCTGCCCTGCACTGCGCGGCAGATGCATCGACTGGCCGTGGTGCGGAGTCTCGACACCAAGAATGGAGACCATGCGCGCGGGGTGGTGGAAATGACGACCGGCCGAAAGCAGATGCCGGGCGCGGATTTTCCGCACTTGGGGGCCGTGTCGGCCAAGGCGTTGCTTCCCGACTCGTTCTCCTTGCCGGCCCACATCCTGATTCGGAGTTCGCCGGGCAAGCGGAACGTCGAATCGGAGTTTCACAAAGCGGCCTACCTTGGTCCCCGCTTCGCCAGCATGGCGATCTACGATTGCAAGCCGCCGCAGCTGGCGACGGGGCCGACCTCAAGCGCCGACGGAAATCTTGACCAGTTACGCAACGATCTGCGCCGAAGTCTCAATCAGCGTTTCGCCGGGCGTCGCCGCACGGCCGACACCGAGGCGTACAACTTTACTTTTGATCAGGCTCGCGATCTTCTGGCCCAAAGCGACGTGTTTCGGATCGAGCGAGAGTCGATGGCCGACCAGGAGCGATATGGCGGCAGCGAGTTCGGGCGGCACTGCCTGCTGGCACGCAGACTTCTGGAACATGGTGTGCCTTACGTGCAGGTGAACCACGCCGACTACGACACGCATCATGAGAATTTTGATTTCCATATCGAGCAGCTCGGGGAATTCGACCAGCCATTCGCCCGATTAGTCGAGGATCTTGCCGAACGGGGGCTGCTGGAGACTACTGTTGTGTGCGTGATGAGCGAGTTTGGAAGGACTCCCAAGATCAACAAGACTTACGGGCGTGACCATTGGGGTACCGCCTGGAGCGTTGTCATGGGTGGGGCGGGGGTTCAGCCGGCGGCGGTCATCGGTCGAACCAATGCCAACGGTACGCAGGTTACGGATCGCGAGGTCGATCACGGTCACATTTTCCACACGATTTTGCGAGCGGTTGGCGTCGATTCGGGTGGCGAATTTCAGGTTGGCGGGCGGAGTTTTCCGATCGCCGACCCGGCGCGCAAGCCGATCGAGGAGTTGCTGGCATGACGAACGAGTCGGCCATGCCGGTCGATCCTCGCAAGCTGGAACTGGTACGCGAACTGGGCCACGACCGTCCGCTCACGGCCTGCCACTGGGAGCCGGGGTCGCGTTTTCTGTACTGCGGCGCCGAGGACAATCTGGTCCATCGCTGGGAGCTCGCAAGTGGTACGCGTACGGCGATGGCGGCGCACGACAGTTGGGTGCGAGCGTTTGCCTCGTCTCCCAACGGCGAATTCCTGTACACGGGCGGTTACGATGGTCGGTTGATCACCTGGTCCGCCGCCGCGGAGAATCCGGTGCCGCTGCGCGCGATCGAAGCGCACGATGGCTGGATCCGGGCACTGGCGATCAGCGGTGACGGCCGGTACCTGGCGAGTTGCGGCAACGACCGCCAGATCAATATCTGGGACGCGGCCAGCGGCGCGAGGCTTCAGTCGCTGCGCGGTCATACGACGCACGTGTACCAATTGATTTACGCGAAGGATGCGCGGCGGATTTTTTCCTGCGATTTGCGCGGCGTTGTTTTCGAGTGGACGGTTGAATCGGGGGTCGGGCGTGAACTGGTTACGGTGAAGGCGTTGCACGAGTACGATACGACGTTCCGCGCCGATATTGGCGGCGCGCGGTGTGTCGCGGCGCGCAGCGACGGCGAGCAGATCGCGCTGGGCGGTATCAGCAACGTGTCGAATGCCTTTGCCGGCATCGGTGAGATCGTCGTAGCGCTGTTGAATTCCCAATCGGGAAAAATCGACCAGGTACTGCAGGCCAAGGACAAGACGCAGGGAACGACCTGGGGCGTGGCGCATCATCCCGACGGTTTTTGGATCGGAGTCTCGGGCGGCGCGGGGAGAGGCTGGCTGTATTTTTGGAAAGGCGACGAATCCCACGAGTTCCATCGTGTCGAGCTGAAGCACGATGGCCGCGGCATGAGTCTTTCTCCCGATCGACGGCAACTGGCGGTTGCCCACGCCGACATGCAGCTGCGAATCTACGCGATCGGCGGCCCGTGAAAAGGGAGGCGGAGAACGCAGCAGCGCGGGGGGGAACGCGTCAGGCGTTGGCGCGGCGGCCTCGTTCGCGCAGCTGGGCGATTTTCTGTTCCAGCGCTTGGCGGGGACAGCAGCCGTTGTTGTGGGCCTCGAGCATCGAAAGCATGATCGACGGGTAGGTGTCGAAGATCGACAGTCCGCCGCATTCGGCGGCCCAGAAGCGAGCCAATTCCCGTGACGGCGGCCCTTTTTCCGGGTCGTAAGCTTCGGGAACCACCGATACCAGCGCCAGTCGGCCGGCGATGGCTCCGGCGGCCGTTCGAGAAGCGGGATCGATGAGTTCGCCGACGTTCCCCGGCAGGATCGATTTTCCCGGTGTCATCTTGATCGGCGGCTGCTGGCCGCGCAACACGCGGCGATGGCCGGGTACCTTGACGCGATCCCGTCCACGCCCCTTTTTCAGACGCCGGGAATCATCCTGGTAGGCCTTGTGGCTCATCAGCGCGTGCCCGTTAATCCAGGCGAAACCATCTTCGGGAAGCTCCTGGCCATGGTCCAACGCGACGAAAGGCGTGGCACTCAAGTTCCCGTTCGCGAACTGCTGCAGCGTGACCAGCATGCGATCCTTGGGACTTTGCCGGCCCCGTCCGTGCGCCAACCGGCCAATCAGATGGTAGAGCACATCCGGAGAAACCCGTGTCGCGACGATCAGGTGCCGCAGGCTGAGCAGGTCGAGCGATTCTTTGACGACCGAAGCCGACGACACCAGTACATGGGGGCCATCGCCCGAAGTATCGAACCAGATCTGCAGCGCCTCCCGATCCTCCTCGTCGCCGTGAAATGGCCGAACGGCGGCGGAAGGGTGCAGTTTTTCATAAGCCTGCCGCAGCCGTTCGACATACAGGTCGACGAGCCGCGCGTGGACGACGACCAGCGTGTTCACGTGGAACGGTTGGGGCAGTCCCAGCGCCTTGAAGCTATCGAGCGGCTGGGCGTAGAAGTGCATCAGTTGGCGCAGTGCTTCCTCGGTTTCGGCCGGGTAGTGCAGATCTTCGGCGGAGGGGAACAACCGCACGCCCAGATCGGGGAGGATTCCGCGCCGGATCGACTCCGGGAAACTATGCGCCGGCGATCGGCGGTCCCACGACTTACCGTACCATTGCGACCCGGCGGCAAAGACCAGCGGTGAGTGTTCGGCGCCGGCCGCTACGACCGGCTCCTGGAAGGCGATCGGTTGCCTTCGCTGGGCCTCGTCGCAGAGCACGACGCGAATATGCCGGTGCAATTCCTGTTGAAAGCGACCGATCTGTTGAGCGCTGGTGAAAACCGACGCGGGTTCCAGCACGACGCGTGCGTCGGCGCGGGAACAATTGGCGACGCCGATACCGTCGCGCGTGAACAACGGGTAGTCGTGCGGGATTGCGAACGCCGCGTCGCCCGTATGCGAAACCAGCCGCTGCGCTTCCTCCGGGATCGGAGGAAAGGTGAGTATTTCCACGGATCCGAACGGGCCGCGCACCAAGGTTGCCATCGAAGCGAGTACCTGCAGGACGTTTTCCAGCATCGGAGCCTCCGATGCATCGATCGTCGCTTTGCATGACTGCAGGTGGCAGGACACCAGTTCGCGTGCCTGTTCGAGGGTGGCGGGCCGTTGTGCGAACAGGCGTTGGAACGCGGCTTTGGGAAAATACTTCTTCATGAACGGGCCGTCGATGCGACAGAGCGCCTGGCGCCGACGTTGGATGTCGCGTTCGTTCGGAAGGTAGGGCGGCGCCCGCAGTATGCGGCGGCGTCCCATGCCTTTGCCGCGAACCTTGTCCGACAGGTGATACGGCTTCGCCGTGCAGTAGGCGATCTTGCCGGCCATTCGTCCCCGCATCTGCAGGCGGATGCACGCCTGCATCACCACGCCAAGCGTGAGCGTCTTGCCTGTCCCCGGCGCGCCCTGGATGAAGAACGATTTTGGCGATTTCTGGCCGTCGGTGATCGAGGCCGCCAGCCAGATCAGATGGGCAAACTGGTGATCGCGCAGCGTTTTCTCGTTGACGCGACGCTTGCCAAGTTGCAAATCCTGCAAAACGGTCCAAAGCTCCACGGCAAGCTGCCGGTGAAACTCGGGAGCGTTCGCAAACCGCAGATTGACGAATTCCCGAGCCGATTCGGGCGGATAGATGCTGTCCGGATTCTCGCCCGGCGGAAACACCTTGGTCATGACGGGTATCAGCTTGTGATACAGCGAGGCAAAGGCGGGAGCCGGCTCACGGCTGCTGCCCGATCCGTTCATGATGGTGATCGCAGGCCGCACGGTCGGGGCTTCCTTCGGCTGAAGTCGACGTTCGGTGGGATACTTTCAAGGCGGGGCTCGACGAAAAACGTCGCTGAATGGACCGCTGTCGTCGGTTCGATTATCATACTATCCCGCCCTAGCAGAATCCACCCCTGCCCCCCTTGCCCTCCCCAGGTAACTTCCGTGATGTCTCCGGCTCGCATCGATACCGTCGAGTTGTCCACGCGCGGCGTTGCGGGGCATGCCTTACGCCGCGTCCAGAAGTTGAACAATACCTTGCGTGGCACCCGGCAACTGGTTGCTAAATCGGGAGAGCAACCGGCGCAGTCGATCGCACTGCTGCTGGCGCAGACGCGCGTGCTGGTGCTGAAGATGGGCAGGCGGGAATTCGGCAACGCCGCCGGCATGCACTTCCACGCCGTGAAGAACGTGGAGACGCCCGGTTCCCATCCGCAACATGAGTCGTTCTCGCGCGTTTATCGAACGTGGTCCCGAATCGCCAGGTCGGAAAAAGGACCGTTTCTGCCCGTGCGGGGACAGGTGGCGAAGGCCTGCGACAAACTGCTGGAGTTGCTCGTCCCGGAAAAGGACGAGCACGGCAGATCGCTGCGCGCCACAATCGACGGACTGTACCGCAAATGGATGTATCAGTCCGGGCAAGAGGCGTTTGAAGCGGCGTCGAAGCTCGCGAATCCTCTCCACGTTCCCTTGACCTACGGCGCGCTCTGGCAGAGGCGCGAAGTCGGCATGGTGCCGGACTTTGACGAGGTACGTTCGATCGGCACTCGATTGCGACTTGATCTGGGCGAGGCGGCGGCGATCTGGGAAGGGTGCAAAACCCGCCAGCTCCTGGAACGCGGACTGCCGCCTCCCTTGGTCCGGTTGATCGTCGCCATGCAACTGCAATGTCCCGGCCTGCGCATGACCGCCGCCTCGGTCCGGGAGCACCTGCGCGTCAGCGAAAAGACGGCCCAAGCGATCAACAACGGTCAGCTGGTGAAATTCAAGGATATTCGCAACGCGGTGCAATCGATACTCGACACCCGGAGTGCGGCGGCACTGGAGAAGGACTGGCAGGCGGCCTGGGAGCGCAACCGTTCTCAGGAGGACTTTGGAACGGCGTTACCACGTATCTGTGCGGAGAATGGCTGGAGCAATCACACGCTGGCGGTATTGCTGCGCATTCGACCGCCCGAGGAGCGCGGAATTGCGAGTTCGGCGCGAGGAAAGGCACGGCTACGCGCCGAGTCGTATCGTCCTTCGGCGGAGATCCGCAGGATGTACCAGGAAAAGTGCTTTTCCGGCCAGGCGCCCGCGAAAGCGGTGATCGACATGGTGGCACTGGAAGGGAAGCGGGAAGCGAGCGGCGAGAACCAGCGCGACTACCTGACGCGGCTGTTCCTGGAGGGTGTCGAGCGGCAACTTTCCCGCAAAGGCACCGCCGCGCACGGTTCGCCGTTGCGCTGGCATCGTATCCTGTGCGGTGTCACGCCGGGACAACTGGCGAACCTGTCGGGGATCCCCAAGGATCATCTGCTGCTGGTCGAACGGGGCAATCGAAAAGTAAACGCCGCGGAAATAAAACGCTTGTTGAAATTGATCGAGTCGTTTCCGGCGGAAAAGGTGAAACAGGCTCGGGCCCGATTGACGGAATTGAATTCCCCGCCGGAAAATGCTCGACAAGCCGTGGAACGGTTGCGAGATCGTCACGGCGGTTATAACCCGCTTTGCCGGTTGTTGAATGATGACCCCGAGCGGCAGGTGAGCTTCACTCCGGTACGACTGAAACGTATCGCGCGCGGGGCCGAAGTCCCCCCCTTGCCAATACTGGAACGGATGCTGACCCGCGGCGGCAGTCAGCTGGTTCCCGCGCTGATCGACGACTGGTATCAGAGAGTGCCGGATTACCTGCGGAACCATCCGAAACTCCGCTGGAAACACCCACTGGTGCGCGGCTTTGGCGTCGTCGTGTTCGAGAAATGGCTGAGCTTGCGGCATTTCTGGGAAGACCAGTTCCGCGACGATTTCAGCTATTCGATTATCACTCGCAATTTTCAGCAACTGAATGGCAACGGCGCCGATTACCATTGGGCGACGGTCAGCCGGTACCTGAATGCGGCGGGGCTCGGCTCCACCGATCCCCGGCGAGCCTTCCTGCAGCAGTTGTTCGAGCGCCGCGACGAAATCACAACCGCCCTCCAGGCGAATCAGCGATCCAAAATCGCCGGCGTCGTCGCGGAAGTTTTGCGGCAGTGGCGCAAGGGGGAGCGATCGGCGGGCCGCGATCCGCTGACGACCGAACGGATACTCGGGTTGACCGCGGAAGAACGCAACGGAGCCAGTAAATGATGCGATCGCGGGGCGTCAAACTGGATATGGCGCCGTCGAGGCGCGGATCGGAATGTTTCCGGGAAAAAGGCGTTGAGCGAGGAGTGAACCATGGCAGGAGTGTTATTGGAGAAGCCGGGGCGAGCGGCGTCGCGAATAAGAACGCAAGCGGGTGCACTGTTCTGTATCGCCGTCAGCCTGGTGCTGGCCTCCCCTGAGAGCCGCCATTTCGCGCCCGCCGCACAGGCGCGGGATTCCTCGCCGCCGCCCGCAAACTGGAAACATCACGCTCCGCGCGAAGAACTGCGACCCGCGTTCGAGTACGATCCGGCCGGTGGCTGGAACGACGCGCCACGCTGGGTGATTCGCACCGACGGCCGCGAAGGTCTGATCGGATGGTGGGAAACCGTCGTGCCCGTCGAAGGCGGTCAGGCATACGGGTTCGAAGTGCGTCGCAAGTGCCAGGGCGTTCCCGATCCTCGCCAATCGTGTTATGCCCGAGTCTTCTGGCAGGATGAAAACGGCGGTTCGGTCCTGCGCGATCAACCGGTGTTTGCAAGCTACATGCCCGGCGCTGTGCCGCAGGCCTTGCCGGACTATCCGCCGGACCGCAGCAGCGATAGCGGTGAGCTCCGTCGCGACGACGGCCACTGGACGATTGTCGGTGATACATACATGGCGCCACGTGCCGCCCGCCGCGCGGTCGTGCAGCTCGTGTTTCGCTGGGCCGCCAATGCGTCGGTCGAATGGAGCGGGTTTCAATTCCGGCCGCTCCCGGAGAAACCACGTCGTCTGGTCCGGCTGGCCACCGTGCACAAAGTGCCCAGCGAAGGATCGACCAGTCTGGAGAAATGCCAGATTTTCGCGCCGCTGATCGCCCGGGCGGCGGAACAAAAAGCCGACCTGATCGTGTTGCCAGAGACGTTGACGGCGCTGCGCGGAACGTGGAACTACGAGGCCGCGGCGGAGCCGATTCCCGGACCGTCCACCGACTACTTCGGGCAACTCGCGAACAAGCACGACCTCTATATCGTTGCGGGACTGGTCGAACGGGATCGACATCTGCTTTACAACGTGGCGGTCCTGATCGGCCCGGACGGCAAGGTGGTCGGCAAATATCGCAAAGTCTGTCTGCCGCGCGGCGAACACGACGCGGGAATTCAACCCGGCAAGGAATTTCCCGTATTCGAAACGCGGTTTGGCAAGGTTGGCATGATGGTCTGTTACGACGGCTTTTTTCCCGAACCGGCTCGGGAATTAGCCAAGAATGGCGCCGAGGTGATCGCGTTTCCTGTCGCGGGTTGCAATCCGATGCTGGCGGCGTCCCGCGCCTGCGAAAACCACGTGTATATCGTCAGCAGCACGTACACGCCCGTCGAATCAAACTGGATGGTTTCGGCAATCTTCGGCCACGACGGGGTCCCCTTGTCGCAGGCGAAAGAATGGGGCTCGATCGCCGTCGCGGAAGTCGACTTGAACCAGCCGTTGCTCTGGCCCAGCATGGGCGATTTTCGCGGGGAAATGCATCGAGCCCGGCCCGGCCATGTGCCGGCCGCCGCCAGCGCCCCGCGCTGATCGGATTCGACAGCGGCCCAAAGGTAACCGGCAGGTGATCGCCGGCCCGATTCCGGCACGCCAGCGATTGACGATTATCGAGGAACGCGGATCCTATGCCACTGACGGAACGGCAATTCACAGTTCCGAAAGACTCGCCGTTTTGCGGCGGACGCATCGACCGACTCGTGCAGGAATTAGTCGGAGGCGGTCGCGCCCATATCGCGGGGCTGTTTGAACAGTCATGCGTGGAGTTGAACGGCGAGCGCATTCTGGAGGACTGGATGCGAATCTACCCGGGCGACCGGGTGCGGGTCCGTTATGATCAGCATCGCAACTATCAGCCGGCACGTCGCCCTCGATCGCACCGCGGATTCACGGTCATGTTCGAGGACCGCGACTGCCTCGTCGTCGATAAAGCGGCGGAGATTCTTACGGTGCCAACGCGGCGTGGCGAACCCAACACGCTGGTCGACCTTCTCGGCCAATACCTGAGGCGATCGCGCCTGGGACATCAGGCGTGGACGGTGCATCGGCTGGATCGGGATGTGTCGGGTTTGCTTGTCTTTGGCAAATCGGAGCCGTGCGCCGCCGCGTTGCGGGATCAGTTTGCGGCGCGTAAGCCCGAGCGTCGCTATGTGGCCATTGTCCGTGGTAAACTGCCGGCCGACCACGGCACATTTCGCAGCCATCTGGCGACCGACCGCGATCTGAACCGTTATTCGACCGACGATGAAGAGATCGGGCAGTTGGCGATTACGCATTATCGAGTTCTGCAGCGCGCTGCCGATACGACACTGGTGGAGGTCCGTTTGGAGACGGGCCGCCGCAATCAGATTCGGGTTCATTTCGCCGAGCATGGCTACCCCTTGCTGGGCGATCCGCGCTACGGCGGTCCCGCGCCCCGGCATCCACGATGGCCGTATCGTCGTGTGGCGTTACACGCCCGGACCTTGGGATTCCAGCACCCAACGACGGGCCAGCGGATGCTGTTTGAATCGCGATATCCGCCCGAAATGGTCCGATTCCTGATCCAGGTCGCTTGAAACCGATCGCGATCGCGAACAAGGCCGCGGCATTTGCGGTTGCTTTGCCGGTCTGCGGCGGGTAGAACGCAGGCTGCAACCGGCCGGAATTGATCGGATCGAGGTGGCCGCTGCGCCGATTCATGGAGGCAACGGGGAATGATGCAGGGCATGGCATGTTGGGGTCTGATCAGTGCCGCGCTCCTTGCCGGGGGGAATGAAGATCGGCCGGCGCGCGAGTTACGCGAATATGGTGTCTGGGTCGATCAAACCCTGTCCGGCAAGCTGGAGTTGGAAATCGACGAGCGTGGGGCGGACGCGGTCAGCGTGAGCTTCAAGACCGAAGTGAAACACACGTTCTACAAGATCTACAACTACAGCTATTCGTTGCACGGACGCGAGCAATGGGCGAACGGAAGGCTGCTGTCGTTACGCTCCGAAGCCAATGACGACGGAAAGAAGTTCCGGGTGCAGGCCGATCTTCGCGGCGAGGAGAATTGGGTGATCGTGAACGACAAAAAGCGTGCCTCGGCGGAAGTCACCTGGACAACCCTGTTTTGGAATTTGCCCGATCCCGAGGCGCTGTCGGGCGAAGTGCTGATTCTGGACGTGGACACCGGTGCGCCGCTCAAGGCGCGGCTGTCCCCCGAAAAGATCGAATCGATCGAACTGAGCGGGAAGCCGCGAGACTGCTGGCATGTACGGGTCACCGAACCCAAAGTCGTCGACCTCTGGTTCGACGGACGGAGACGGCTGGTGCGACAGGTATCAACCGAGGATGGGTTTGCGACGGAAATCCGCCTCAAGTCGATCCGTAACCTCGCCACGACGCGGGATCGCTGAAACTTGGATAGGAGAAGTGACGGTGCAGCACGACGAGTTTCGCGAAGCGATACAAAATGGAGATCTGGAAGCGGTGCGCGGCGCGCTGGCGGCCGATCCGGGACTCGCAAGTCGCACGATCGTCTGGGATCTGCAAAAGAAGAATGAGTCGGACCCATTGCATTTCGTCAGCGACTGCGTCGCGCACGGCTGGTTGACGAACGGTACGGAGGCGGCGATTGCGGAGTTGCTGATTGCGCATGGAGCGCCGATTAACGGCAGTCCAGGCCGGGAGGCTCCCTTGATCGGGGCGGTATCGCTGGGCGCGGAGCGTGTCGCCCGATTGCTGATCGAAGCGGGTGCCGACCTGGAGTCGCGATCGATCTTTGGATCGCGCGCAATCCACTGGGCCGCCTGGGTCGGTTCGGCATCGATCGTGGAACGGTTGATCGTCCGTGGTGCGGAGATCGAACCCCGCTGCACCGAATTCGCGGCCACCCCGCTGTTCTGGGCCGTGCGTAGTTGGGGACCGGACGGTCCCCGCGAAAAAAAAGAGCAGGTTGCCGCCGCGCGCCTGCTGATCGACGCCGGCGCGTCGGTGCACTCAAAAAACAAACAAGGGGTCTCCGCGTTGGACCTTGCCCGATCGAACCCGCGACAAGAAATGTTCGAGCTGATGCGAAGCGTTGCCTAGTCTTGTAGGGTCGGTCGAGGTATTCCAAGCCCAAGCCGGCACCGGACTCCGGTTCACACTCAATTCCGATTTGGCACGATTCTGGTAGGCCTCAGATTTCCAGATACTCTTCGAGTGCTTCGCGCATCACGCGCGGGTCGGGATCGACGCCGGTCCAGATCTTGAAGCCGATCACGGCCTGATTGACGAGCATTCCCAATCCGTCGAGTGTACGGCAGCCGCGCGAGGCCGCTTCGCGGAGAAAGCGGGTTTGCGGAGGATTGAAGATCACGTCGGCCACGATCATTTCGGCGGTCAGCGATCCCGCGTCGACCGGTACGCGAGCCTGTCCATCTCCCAGGCCGATGGAGGTGGCATTGACGACGATTTGAGTCGTTGGGGGGACGGCATAATCGCCGTGCCATACCACACTGTTCGCGGCGATGCCAACCTTGTCCCGTAGCAGCGACGCCAGTTCCTCGCCCCGTTCCGGAGTACGATTAACGACGGTGATGTTCGCAGGCCTGGTCAACCCCAGTTCCACGGCAATGGCCCGCGCGGCCCCGCCGGCTCCGAGAATGGCGATCTCCTTCGAGGCGGGATCGGTCATCTCCCGCAGTGACTTGACGAAGCCTCTGCCATCGGTATTGTCGCCGATCAGCTTGTCCTCTTGGCGATATACGCAGTTGACGGCGCCCATCAACTCGGCGGACGGCGTCAATCCATCCAGTAACGGCACGACGGCCACCTTATGTGGGATGGTGAAATTACCGCCCCGAAATCCCATCGCCCGCATCCCGCGCACGGCGTCCGCAAGCTGGACGGGAGAAACCTCAAGCGTCAGATAGCGCCACTCCAGACCCGCGGCAGCGAAGGCCCGTTCCATCATGAACTGGGTCGGATTGCCGGCAACAGGCTGCCCCATGCAGCAGACGAGATCCTGGATCGCGGGGTTGGACACGACGATTTTTCTCCGCTGGGTACGACCGGGGCCGAACATCCGTCATAAAGTGCACATTCTGCGAATATTGGGTCGATCATGCAACGACCCACAGTCCAATTCGTTGGCAGGGCGAACACCGACAAGCACCCTGGATGAATGCAGCCACGAACAATATTGATCGGCCTGTTTGTGATGGCGTTGGTTTCGTCGACCTGGGCGACGATGGTGCGCCAGCGATCGTTGAATCGGGATCGATTGGCCGAGGCTCCAATCGCCGGCGCGCGGCAGCCGGTCGGGATCGGAATTGGACTGGGTTCGGCGGCAGTCGGACTTCTGGCGATCTGGCTGGTGAACGGGTCGGCAAGTCGGGTTTGCCGAACGGCCGCATGGTGTGCCGGGTGCCTCGCATTTGCCTCGGGGGCGGTATGGTCGGAAGGGCTCGCAACGGCCCGCATCGGCAGTGGCCAGTTCACGCGGGAGGTCTGGCTCTGGGTTGGATGGCAGATGAGCGGCGCGCTGTTGCTGAGCCTGCCATTTGTGGTCGATCAGATTTGCCAGTTAACGACGGCGCGTCGCGCCGCGTTTCAGACGAGCATCGCCGGGCTGTTGTCGCTGACGACCGCCGTGGCGCTGCTGCTCGGCATCGGTCTGCATGTCCGTTTCCCCGCGCCGTTCGCGGGCCGACTGCTGCCGCTCAGTCTCAGTGCTGCGATACTTCCCTGGCTCAGTTTCGCAACATGGCGAGCCCGGCGTCGGTGGCATGTCCAACTGCTTGCCTGCCTGGCGGGAATACCGGCAACGGCCAGTTGCTATGCGTTCGCGTCCGTTCCGGGGACCTATGCGGATCAGTTGCGGGTCGCCGCCGCGAGCGGATTGGTTTTCGCCGTGGCGTTCGCCCTGCTGCGCGCCACGGGAGGTCATGAATCGGCAGAGCCGACAAACAGCGAGGCCGATTTGTTACTCCGTCGCCGGGCTTTGATCAGGACGTAGGGCGGCAGAAAACGGCACCGATAGGCAAAAGAGCCGACCGTCGCGTCCGGAATGGCGTGGAACGGTTCGAGGAGATCCTCGATCAAGAATCCTTCTCTGCACATGCCGCCGAGCAACTCTTCCCAACGATGCAGGTACTCGATCGTTCTTTCCTCGCGGTGCCGGCTGCCTTGGACCATCGGCAAGGGGCCTTGCCGATAGTAAGGCTCGGTCAATTCGAATCCGTGCGGCGACGGCGTCACCGATCCTTGCAGGCTGCCGGGTTGTTTGTGCTGGCTGACGTAGATCCCGTTCGGGCGAGTGACGCGCGCGACCTCTCGATAGACTTTGATTACGGAAGGGACGTAGCAGCTGCTGACTGGTTGGATCACGATATCAAATTGCCCCGGGGAGAAAACACGGAGGTCATCCATCGAGGCCTGGACGGTGCGCACGTCCAGATTTCGTTCCTGAGCGACGTGCCGATCGAGGGCCAGCATGGCCGGGCTGATGTCGACCACGACGACCTGCGCGCCGGCCGCCGCGTACAAAACGCTTTGACGGCCACCTCCGGCGGCGAGGCAGAGCAGTTGCTTTCCACGGATGCTGGGACCCAGCCAGCCCAAGCCGTCGACGGTTCGCAGCGGGTTCACAAAATCGTCGTCGGTCGCCGGTCGTGTGAAGCCCTGACGGTGGCGAACCATGTCATCCCAGGCGCGCCGGTTCTGTTCGTAGATTGGAAACGGGGGTTCGGAATCCATCTTGGGCTCCGCTAGAATTCGGCCGATTGCATATAAATGCAACCGATGCCGAGAACCGTGACCAGGAACAGAGCGCCGCTCCAGACCGGATTCCAGGGATCGAGCGTTTTTCGAGCGGTTTGCAGGTCGGTTTGCCCGGCGTCCGAGGGGACGGTCGATTTTCCGGAAACGACGAACTGCAATGTTTCGGTCAATTCGCCCGGTTTAGGCAGCACATTATGCAGGGGGCTGAGCAGGTAATGATAGAGGTTTTCGCTCATCGACGGCGTGCTGGAAAAGCGCCGGACGACTTTGAATTCCGTGCGGCCTCCGTCGCCCGCGGTTGGCGCTTCGGGCTGGTATTCGACAACTTGATTCGAACCGCGCGCGACGAGCAATGTGTCGCCGCCACCAAAAGTTGCCGTCGCGATCTTTCCTTGTTCCGAAATTCGCGGTCGTTCAGGGCGGGCTCGCGCACCCAGATACCACAGCGATCCGTTATGCAGCACGACGGCGAAACGATCGCCATTCGCCGATGCGGTAATGCATCGGGGGGGCGTGTTCCCTTCCCAACTCCATTCACCACATTCGGTCATGCCTGGTAACTCGTATAGTCGTACCCGGCCGTCCTCGAGTCCGATTAGCAGTCGATCGGTACCGATCGCGATCAGTCCGTCGAGCGTCGGTTCGATTTCAAGTTTGGTTTCGGATAACCTGCGGTAACCACCGCCGGTGACGGGCTCAAGCAGAGTGACGGTGGCGCGCCCGAAAATCGCCAGTCGTCCCTGGACGCTGTTGATCGACGCGACGGCATTCTCGCCCAGACTGACGGCAGGATCCGGTCCGACCTGTCGGAACGGGTCGCGGCTTAAGAGCGGCAAATTGAACCCGAACAGCTTGGGTCCGTTATTGTCGGAGATCGGATCGCCTTCCAGGCGGAACAAGCCGGTTTGCGAAAAGGCGAGCAGGTTTCCGTCCGGTTCGACGAGCAGGTCACGCGTACCGAACGGCAACGACACGCCGTCCTGATCTCGCCATTCGCGATCGGGGTGGCCGATATGCAGCACCGGCTGCTGCATGAAGTTCCGCTCCACGACCACGTATTGGCCTCGATTCCGGTCGAAATTCATGCCGAACGGCCGCAGTTGCTTCGGGACGCGCGGCGTGATGCCGATCGCCAGCCGCATCTGCATCCGTTCCGGACTGTCAGATTCGAGAATTTCTACCCATTCGTTTTTCTCGGGATCCCAGCGGTAGGTGTTGCCGACCTCGTTCGCGATGATCATCTCGTCGCCGGCGCGCACGACGCGGTTGATCATGATCTTGTTGATATACCAGTTCTCGATCCCGCTATGCAGCCATCCCAGCAGCGAACAGGCCAGCCAGAACGCGACGCTCAGGATCACACACAGGATCGGACTGCGCCAGACGACTCCGGCCAGCGAGGAAACCGAATAATTGATCGCGAACAGGAACATGAACAAGGGGATGCTGGCCAGAATCTGGTGGTTCCAGATGGCGAAGCGTGTGCCCAGGATCAGCCAGACGCCGACAGCAAAATATCCGGCGGTGATCAGCGTGTAGACGCAGCCACCGAAGAATTTGGTGAGAAACAGCAGCCAGCGTTGGATCGGCTTGCTGAGCAGCAGGTGCAGCGAACCGGGCTCGAAGGTCTGTGGCACGATCGAGGAAGAGATCACCAGCGCGATTCCGACGCCGATGACACCCACGAACCAGGACATCAACCAGACGACCCGCTCCTCAACCAGCCCTTGAAATCGGGACTTACTGATCGGCAGAGGGGTAAACATGTTGGCGGACAGGTAGCGGACCTGCAACGATGTTGCCGGACTGGACGCGATCAGTTCCGGATAGGCGGCCTCGATCAGCAGCCGATTACGGCGGGCGATATCCTCTTCGTTGAGCCCTTTTTTCCGCAGCAGTTCCTGGAGTTCCTCGTCGTTGATTTCCACGGCCTGCCACGATTCCTGGTCGTAGAATTCGTCGGTCTTCATCAGCTTGTTGAGGGAACGCTGCAGCCCGGCGACAACGCCGATCATCTTCATCGATCCGCTGGTATCTTCGGGCTTGGGCGCCCGGAAGTCGCGGATTTTTTCCTGGAGTTGCTCGTCCAGTTTCGACATGATCCAGTTCGACGGGGAAGGCGCGGAGGTTCGGCTCTCGTCGCGAATCTGCTCGGCAAGCCGGGGCCAGGTCTGCACCGAATTACCGCTGAGTAACGTTGTTTTCTGTTCGCGATAGCCGAACGGCGCCACGGCGAGCAGCACCAGGGTGATCAGCCCCAGGATGAAGATCAGGGTTCGAGAGGCCAGTGCCTCGTGGAACGAGTCTTTGAGAATCGCCAGGTACGGGCGCATGATCAGTCTTTCTTCGAGGCGAGCAGTTTCAGGAAGGCGTCCTCCAGCGTCAATCGCTGCCGCTGGAGATTGAGGATACTGATTTCAGCGGCCCGTAGTCGGTCCACGAACTGGTCGACGCGATGCTGGTCTTGAAACCTCAGGACAACCTCATATTGACCGGGCGAGGTTGGCTGCCAGGACAGGATGCTCCAGGCGCTCATTGCCGACTCGACTTGCGACTTTTCTCCGCGGACCTCCACGGTGAGTTCGAAGTCTTGTTCGCAATCGCCGGATAGTTGTTCCCGCAGCGTGTCGACCTCGCCGACAAATCGCAGCTCACCATGGTCCAGGATCGCGACCCGATCGCAGACCAACTCGACTTCCTGCAGGATGTGGCTATTGAGAAAGACGGTGTGGCCGTCGTCCTTGAGTCGCTGCAACAGGGTCCGCACCTGGGCGCGGCCGACGGGGTCCAGCCCGTCGGTCGGTTCGTCGAGGATGATCAGGCGTGGCTGGTGGAGCAGCGCCTGGGCGAGCCCCAATCGCTGCAGCATGCCTTTGGAATACTGGGAGATGTTATCGCGGGCCCGTTCGATTAAACCGACCAGTTCCAGCAATTGATTTCCCCGCAGGCAAATTTCCCGCGCCGACAGCCCGCTCAACTGCCCGTAGAAGTTCAGTGCGGATCGCGCGGTGTGGTAGCGTGGGATCCGCAGGTTTTCGGGCAGGTAACCGATCTCGCGGCGGCTGGCGCGAACACCCACCCGATGCCCCAGCAATGTCGCGTCGCCGGAGGTCTTCCGGGCGATTCCAAGCAGGATTTTGATAAACGTCGTCTTGCCGGCCCCGTTCGGTCCAAGCAGTCCGAAAATTTCGCCGGGGCGGACCGTAAGCGTCAGCCCGCGCAGCGCGTGGATTGGACGCCGCCTCAGCCAGCCGCCACGGTAGGTTTTCCGCAGGTCGGAAACGTCGATGATCGTGCTGGCATTCATGATTCGCGGCTCAAATCCCGGTTCGGTACCATCCCATTCGTCACGAACGGCTCCATCTTAGGTGCCGGCCGACGACACTGCCAGTCGCCTCGGCGGCACGCTTGCAGTTCCAGGCATTGCGGGAATAATAGAAAATAGGCAGAGGATGCGGCGCGAACCGATCGGGAAGGCGGCGGCGATGGACGTTGTATGTCGATGTGCGAACTGCGCGACTCAGTTCAAAGTCGACGCCAAATACTCGGGACGAAAGGCGAAATGCCCACGCTGCGCGGCGGTCACCATCGTGCCCACGGCGGATACCGTGCACGATGCGATCGATCGCCGACCGGACGCGGGGCGGTTCCAGACCGGGGACGCGACGCAGGATGCCGTCACCATTCCTGAACTCCCCGATTTTCCGGCGCAAAAAACCAAGGCTGCCTCGGCGCCTTCCCCGTCCACTGCGAAGCCGAAGGAAGATCCCGCGGAACTTCCGTTGCCATCGATCGTGAAAGCGGCACCGGGCAAAGAGCCGTCGCGAAACGCGCGGACAACTCGACGTCGCAGGTCCCCGTTGGTCTGGATTGCCGCGACAGCCCTGGTCGCGGTACTGCTGGTCGTTCTGGGCGTCGTCGTCGTCGCTCAATCCTGGTTCGGTTGGGAACGCAGCCCATCCCTGGTGCTGGACTGGCCCGAACGGGACCGCACAGGGGATGCCGCCATCGATCTGGATGGCCGGAAAATCGCCATCCCTTCCACGGGCGAAATTCGCGTCGAGCTGCGACCAGGAAAACATCGACTGGTGCTGAAGCGTCGAGGTTATCCACAAATCGAATGGTCGTTCGCGGCCGAACCCGGCAAAACGATCGCCTATAAGCCGGTCTGGGAATCGCCACGATTCGGACCCGACGGGACCGGTACCGTCGGGCAAACTAATCCGGCAAAGACCGGCGACGACGTCACGAGTTCCCCGCTGGGCTTCCCCGGCTGGCTGCAGATTCTCGATCAAGCCAAGAAACGGGCCACAGAAAAGAAACGCGACATCCTGATCGTGTTCGCGGGGTCGGACTGGCATGCGAAGTCGATCAAAATGGCGAATAATATCTTTTCAAACCCGAAGTTTCTGGCGTACGCCGAGCCGCGATTTTCCTTGGTCGTCATCGACGTCCCGAGAACCTCGGCGGGCTTCAATCTGCTGGCCGATTCCGCTCAGAACCAGTTCCTGTTGCAGCAATACGAGATTCGCAGCACCGACCGGCTGCCGCAAGTGATCCTGGCCGATGCGAAAGGGCAACCGTACGCCCGCGACGGGGCATTTGACGACACCGTCGAAAAGTACCTGCAGCATCTCACCTTGCTGCAGTCGAACCGCACCGAACGGGACCAGATCCTGGCGGCAGCGCGTGCCGGACAGGAAAAGGAAAAACGATTGACAGCGGCTGAGCGAGGACTGCAATGGTTGAATGGCAAGGCGTTCGCCCGATTCTACGCGCGCGATCTCCAGGAATGGCTGACGCTGGCTCGCCGCCTCGACCCGAAAAATGAAGGCGGCCGGCAGGAACTGTTCTTCGAGGGCGAATGGAGTTCCCGACTGCAAACGGCATTACGCGACAGCAGCGAAATGCGAAACTGGCTGAACGAACTGATTTCCTGGAGCCAGCAGCATAAGTTCCAGGATTCCAACCGGGCGGTCCGGTTGCACCTGCTGGGAGCCGTCGTCGCCTCGGAACGACTTCGGGACCAGGAATTAACCTCCGAACTGGTGCGGCTCGCCGAACTCTATTCCCCCAAAGATGAAAAGCTCCGCGAAGCGATGTCGGCAATCAGCAAGCAGATGAGGGAGCGCAATCAGATTTCGTCCGGGACCGGTTTTATCGTTTCCCTCGACGGTCATATCCTCTCCAACCATCACGTCATTGAAGGGCCGGGCAAGACGGTGGTCCGTGTACCGGGAACGGATCAACGCGTCGCGGCGACGGTCGTCGCCTTGGACGACAACAAAGATCTCGCCGTGCTAAAGGCCAACCCCGAGGAACTGGGACTGGTCGTGCCGCTTCATATTTCAAATGTCAAGGTCGGTCGCGGCACCAATGTCGCGGCCTTCGGATATCCCCTCGGTGATCTCATCGGTTCGGGGTTGAAGCTGACATCCGGTTTGATCACCGGTACGGACGAGACTGGGATGATGATCATCGATGCGCGGATCAATCCCGGTAACAGTGGCGGGCCGCTATGCGACAAGTCCGGGCATGTGATCGGAATGATCACCGCCAAAAGTCGCGCCGGCGATGGACTCGATAGTTACGGCGTCGCGATCCCCGCCAAAGACCTGTTGGCTTTTCTCACCGAACGCGTGCCGTCGATCGCGCTCCAACCGGCCGACGCCGCCTCGCCCACCATCCTCGAATGGCCACAGGTCGATTCGCTCGTACAGAACTCGGTGGTGATGATTCTTAAGATTCGTGATGGAGCGGAATGAGGAACGGGTTGCGGGGACGGGTTACGGGGGCTAGTTTGGGCGGCGTACGATCGATCGATCGGCGTCAAAGCGCCAGTATTGCCGTGGTCCGTTCGACTCCGCCCGCAGCCAGGGTCGGGAATTAGCGGAAGTGGCTCCGCGCAGGATCGCCTGAATGTCGCGCAATACAGGACCACTGCTTCCGTAGTAGGAATGGCCCAGAATGCTGTGGTCGATCAGCGACACGTCGATCGTTTCGATGCCGGGCAGGATCAGCAGGTTGGCTCCTGATTCTCCGGCGCGCGAGTAGCCATGTACCAGTCGGGACGCCATCAGCGCCTGGTCGTTGGACGATGCGTACAGCGTGATCCGTTCCGCGGCGGGGCGAATGGCGGGGGCGATCCGGCTGCGGAACTCGTCGGCGTCGATGTCGGGCGCCGCCAGAATCACCTCGTTGAACAACGGCGGCTGGGATGGAAAATGAGCCGCCAGTTCCTGCACCGCGCTGGCCATAGCGCGGCTGCCCATGCTGTGGGCGATCAGGTGTACGCGCTGAGCATCGCTGCGCGTCACGACGTCGAGAAGGAACTGCTTCAAATGCGGCGTCGACCAAGCCACCGAGGTCTCATCGACCATGTAATCCGAGAGTTCGCCTTGCGACGGCCAACTGAAAAAGATCGGTGCGCCGTCAAATTCCAGATCGTGCGCCATCTGGGCGGTGCGACGGGCCGCGGCATCAAACGTCACGTTGTAGCCGTGCACGAACACAAACAGATCCTGCCGCGACGAACCACGCACGCGACCGCGAACCTCCTGGAACAATTTCTCGGCCGGAAGCGGCTCGACCCGCTGCAGCACAATATGCCGATCTTCCCGCTCGCGAAACTCCAATCGCAAGATCGACGGACGTTCGATATTTCCTGTCTGGTGGATGGGAGGGATCGAAACGTCGCAGTAGCCATACTGCAGCGAACCTCGCTCCGCACCGAAGGCCAACGACGGCCGCGGGGTGCTGGAACCGGAGGCGAGATTGGTTCCCGTTCCCAGTACCAGCAGGCCTCCGAGCGACAGGCCGCCGACGGCGCAGGCCAGCGCCAGCTTTTTACGACGCGAGTAAATGCAGCTGGCGGCGACGATCGAAATGACGGCCAGTACGATCCCAAGCACAAGGGGCGCCGCGCCGCGGCTTACGCCGCTGAGCAGCCTGCGATCCGTTCCATAGTAGACGCGGACGGTATTCAACCCGGGCGAGGTTCCGCCGGATTTTGTGTCAGGTCGGTTTTCCGTGGCGCGTGGCGCACCCGGGGCCGATGCCGCCGCGCCGTCGAGGCCCGGTTCCAATGGCGTCGAAGGGGCATCAGGTGCTGCGGCGTCGGGGATGGCTCGCGCCGGAAGCGGCTCTGCCTCGCGGGTATTTGACGCCGATTCCTCGCCGCTCGTCGCGAGGCGATCGACGGCGTCTTGACCGCCTTCCCTCTCGGAATTCTTTTCGTCGTCATCGCTCGCCCCAGGTGCCAGATCCGCCGCGCGCGGCACGGGAGGCTCGCTTGGTTCAACAACCGTTTCACTCGACGATTCGGCATCCATCCGCGCGTCGGGAATCAGCGGCGGTGCCAGTAATCGGGCGGCCGATTTCGGCGGGGTTACGCCCGTCTCCTGTCGGGGATTCGAACGCGGGCTACGAATCGCTGCGCCGGCGGAATCGGTGTCTCGCAGCGGGTTCCACAGCAGGTCCTTTGCCGGCATCCGTCGGCCGATCAACGTGCGCAGCGGATTGCCGTCATTCCGATCCGTCTGGTCCGCTAGTGGATCCGGCGTCAGTGTCGTTGGCTCCGGTCCACCGCCGTCGACCAAGGCGTCTCGCTTATCTTGGGACGGCGGCCACGATTCCGACGCCGGAACCTGTTGGGGCGCGTCCGCCGCCACGCTGGCTTCCGATTCCGGCTCAACTTCCGATTCGCCTTGGCGCAAAAAGCCCGGGATCGGTAATGTCGGCAGACCGTCGAGCAAAGACTGTTCGCTGGCGGGGGGCGACGAAGAATCTGGAGGCGATTCCAGTCCGCGATCGTCCGTGGCCGACGACTCATCGGATAACGCCGATGGGTCCGGGCGCGCAGCACTGGCGGTCGCTTTCGATGGTTCGGATTTCTTCCCGCAACCAGCGATTCCTATCAGTGCTACCAACGCCACCAAGTACAGCAGTCGCATACGCGTGACCGTGAATGGAGAACGAACGAACGGCGCGCGAACTTGCTCGCCATTCACTTTCATCGGGTCGCAACGACGCTGAGTTTGATGCGGCTTAGGGAAACTCCGTCGATTCTGCCGGATTCGCGGTCGGAGCAGCTCGAAGCGAACGCCGACCCCCTAGGGATCGGTCTGCGAATTCACCGACCGATTCGCCATCCAGATACCGCGTCTTGCCTGCTTTGCCTCTTTCTCCGCCTGGATAACCTGGCGTCGCAGCGACGCGGAATCGCTGGAATGCGTTTCGGCAGGCAGCAACCCATCCCGGACAATTTCGACATTGATCAGGCGGTCGCCTCGAAAAACCCAGGCCAGCGTTGTCCCATCCACGCCATTGCGTCTGCGATCGAACCGCAGTCGAACCGTTGCCGTGTCAAGTTGCGTTCGCAGGAACTGTTGGAGACGCGAATTGCCGTCGAGTCCGCTTGGAGTGGCGACTGCCAGCATTGACACCGTCAGGGAAGGACTGCCCGGTGGTGCATGGAGGGGGCGAACGAGCAGTTGGCCCTTTTCGCGGATCTCGAGCAACTGATATTCGCCTTCCATCGGGGGCTCAACCGATGGCGGATCCGAGTGCGTGCCCAGCTGCCAGGCGATACGGAACAAGATGAGCGCCCCGATCGCCGCCACGCCTATCCGCTGGGCCGTCCCATGGTTTCGCAATCGGACAGGCATCAGGACTTTATGCCGGGTGCTAATTCTTACTGTAACCGATCGATGTCGGCAGATCGCGCCCGACCGGGTTCTTCGCGAACTTTCGATAACATTCCTTGCATAGATCGAAGCTGCGCCGCTGGTAAATGGAGTCGCTGACGACACTGTCAGTTTCGGATTCAAGTTCGTTGAGAATCTCCTGGATCTCGAGCAGGTGGTCGCGGTCGTCGTCAGGTTCGTCGTAATTCAGCGGTTCCATTGCCGCCTGGATCTCGAGTCGCACGATATAGCGCAATTCCAGATCGGGATCAATCGTTCGCCTGCAGCGATCACAGGAACAATGAATCATGACTTGGAACCCTGGGCACGCAGGAAAATTATGAACGAATAAAGTCGTCTGACTCCAATCCTAATCCGAGTCGATGGCGTGGGGCAAGCCACAATTTCCTGCGCCGGTAATTCCTTGGAAAAAGGTACCGTGATCGCCGCGATGATCGGAGGGCGTCAAAGACAACGCCGATGGTTCGTTACCTGCCTAGCGGGAGCGCGATGGTATCGCAACGGACCCAGGCCACCGCCCTGCGCGCTGATGAAGTGCCGGTTCCGGCAAGGGAAGGCGCGCGGTTGCGAGCGATACGTCCGCTCGCTGCGACACGGTTCGACAGACCTGTTCCCGCCGCTGCCGATTCGATCATGGGCGGCACGAACAATCCGCTAGCAGTTCGACCGACTGTGTCCGGTCGGCAGGATCGCCCCTGCTTGGGGCACGATCCTGCTTGGGGCCTGGAAGCCGGATTACTGTTCTGCGAGCGGGGGCTTTTTTTCCGTAATCACGGGGCACTGTGCAGCCAGTTCGGCGTTCAGTTCCTTGAATGGCTTCCATTCTTCCGGCAGGTTATCCTCGTGGAATATCGCTTCCACAGGGCATTCCGGAACACATGCTTCGCAATCGATGCACTCGTCCGGATGGATGTAGAGCATCTGTTCGCCTTCGTAGAAGCATTCGACAGGGCAGACCACGACACAGTCGGTATACTTGCAGGCAAAGCACGGTTGCGCAACCACGTGAGCCATGACGCATCAACTCCTTGGCAAAAAATGACGGAAAATCCCTCGCAAAAAACAGCTGTAGATCGGCTTTTTTCGGTTTTGGCCGCGTGACTTCGCCAAAGAAATCGGAAAAATCAGCGGCCTATCGGAGTCCAAAGTGGCTCGGACTACCGAGGGGCCAATGAGTGCAAGTCAAGCCGGACCAACAGTTTCGACGATATTTTAGGTTGTCGTTCGGACGTTGACCAGAGGACAGCCGGTTCCGTCCGCCGCAATTAAAGTCCACCTCGCGCATTTGGCTTGCCTCGTTTGCAGGTCGGAAATAAAATCTTGGATATTAAGAATAACCGTCAAGAAAGTTCCGCACAGCAGTCAAAACAAGGCATCGGCCGAATCCGTGGGCGGCGATGGTTAGTCGAGGGAAAACGTGTCACTATCCGACATTGACCGAGAGCTCTTGCAGGATTGCCTGGAGCGGAAACCTCGTGCATGGGAGGCGTTTGTCGACCGTTTTCTGGGACTTGTGGTGCATGTCATCAACCACACGGCACAATCCCGGTCGATTCGACTCTCCGTTGACGATTCGGAAGATCTTGCTGCGGAAGTATTTCTGGCGATTGTGAACGAAAATTTTGGGGTCCTGCGCCGCTTCCGGGGCGATGCCAGTCTGGCGACCTACCTGGCCGTGATCGCTCGTCGGGTGGTCGTCAAAGAACTGCTTCGCCGCAAGACAAACGTCAGTATCAGCGAGTTGGCGGATTCGCCGTACAACCCAGTCGATCAGAACCCGCCGCCGGACGAGCGGCTCAGCGACAAGGACGAGATCGAGCGGCTTCTGGACCGGCTGGACAGCCCGGAACGGGAAGTGGTGCGAATGTTCTACGTCGAAGGCAAGTCGTACCAGGAAATTTCCAGGCAGGTGGGAATGCCCGAAAACACCATCGGGTCAACGCTCAGCCGCGCCAAGGACAAGTTGCGCCGGTCCCCGTCCGGCTCCGGTGTTCACTGAGTCGTAGCTCGAAACTTCCGTAGCTCGAAACTTGTTTCGCATTTTTCACTTCGTCGCGTTCTCCACGCCCTTCTCGCACCGCGGTGCGGCGATTGGCTCGGCGCGGGACTCGAAACAAGTTTCGAGCTACGTGGTTTGCGAAATGCTCGCGATATGGAAATGCGCCCCGGGCACCGGTGTCAGAGCCGCATTGGGCAGCGCGGCGGAGGTGTTGGCAACGGTGTGGGTGTGCCGGATGCGGCTTCGGACCAGGTGGGGCATCCAGAGCGCCTTTTCGACCAGTTCGATCAGCACGTAGGGATCGAACGGTTTGCGCAGGTAATATGATCCGCCGGCATCATGCACGCGGCGGATGATGTCGGGAACCTGTTGCGCGGAAACGAACAACTGCGGAATATCGGGGCAGTTCCCCGTGAGCTTCAGATCGCGGCACATTTCCAGGCCGCTGGCCCCGCGAAGGTTCACGTCACAGATCATCAGGTCGATCGGGTTGGACTGCAGGGCTTTCAGCGCCGCTTCAAAGTCCTGAGCGCAATGGCACTCATAGCCGCTCATGTCCAGGACCGCGGCCATCGCCGTCAGCGTGATTGCGTCGCTGTCGATGATCAGAATGGCTGCGCGATTCAGGGTTCGATCGGTCATGGCATTCGAGTTCCTTGTTGGGGGGTGGTGCGGTTGCCGTGCGCTGCGAATGCCTGCCGTGGCATTTTCTTTTTTCGTCGCGCAAAGTTGACCAGATGAGGAAACTGGACGCGACCGGCAAAATCGTTGCGACCCGTGCCATTGCGCGAAGTGGAATAGGCTTGACCTGCTCGCCGGGAGATGTGGGGTATAAGGAGGGCTGAGCCGATGGCGATCGAGGCGGAATCCTTGTGCAGCGCTCTGGAGGGTCAGATCTGACAGAGTTCGATCACATGCCCGTCGGGATCGTTCACATACATCTGCAATGCGCCGTCGGGGCGAACCTGGCGGTGCGACGCGATCCCGATCTCACGGACGTGGGACTCCCAGGCATCGAGATTGTCGACGCGCAGCGCGAAATGCGTGCCACGATGGTGGGAAGCGACGGGAATCGTCCGGCCGCCGATCAGGTGCAGTTCCTGGTCGATCCCCAGCCGAAACCAGGCACCGGGAAAGGTAAACGCGGGGCGTGGAATCTCGTTGAGACGCAGTACTTCGCGGTAAAAAATGGAACTCGCCTCTACGTCCGCGACGTGGATCGCCACATGGTTCAACTGTAACTGTCGCATTGCCTAGGTACCTCCCGAGTGAACGCTTTCCGCGGGTGCCGCCGACATCTCCAGGATCTCATCGGTCGTGAACTCGACGAACTCGCCGCGACGCAATCGCGGGTCGAGTCTTGAATTGGCTGTCAATCTGCCTCGCAGAACCTGCGTTCCGGACGGTGGTTGAATATTGGTAAGTTCGAGTTGCTCTTCGGCGCTGCCGAGACGATTAAGAACGACGACGCGCCGCGTGCCGGTTGCCGCGGATACCAGTTGCCGGCCGATCTGGCGTCGGACACGGCGGGAAACGACCGTCGCATTCCGCGATTCATCGGCCGGATAGAGGTCAACGGTTACGGTCGGAAAATGGCTCCAGTCGGCTTCGGATTCCCGCGTCAGTCGCTCGAGCACTGGTGGTGTCAGCGGCACAAGTCGGCGGAATTGGGGAAGGTAGAGGGCCGAGCAGCCGGTGTCGAACAGCCCCTGCATCAACCGGCTCCGCGACTTGCCGTACAGGTCCGACTCGGGGCCGAGGAGCGTAATTTCGCACCAAGCTCCAGTGGTCGACAGGCCGGACATGGAACCGTCCCCGGCCCGGATTTCTTGGCCATCAACAACCAGAGGGCCATGCATTTGCGTCAGCAGGCCCGCGCGGGCATCGGAGCCGAAGGAGATCGTTTTGTCTTGGGGCGGAATCTGGTCGTCCAAGGAGGCGACGTCGCCTCCCTGGATGCTTTGTGTCACCGCCAGCGCGATGGCGCGCGGATCGCTGGGAGGGGTGCGCCAGATCGCGATCAGTCGGAAGTCGGGGTAGCGGTAGGTAACGTGGGGAGGAAATTGCTGACGAAATTGAGTGAATTCGGGCGACCACAGCGGTTCGACGATCGTATCCGCGAGGTACAACTCCGCCGTCGAGCCGCCCGAGTTTCGCAGCGACTCGGCAATCCGCAAGGCGTTTTCGACGTCCCGTCGGGCAATGGCGACCATCAGGCAGTGGATCGTGTCGTTGTCGTGATTCCACCACGATTCCGCCTGATTCCATGCCTCGTCCGTGCGATGCAAGCGCAGCAGCGAATGCAGCAGCCTTCGTCGCAGGATGTATGCCAGCGGCGAATTCAACAATTGCTCCGGTCGCAACAGCAGTCCCCGAACGCATTCGACGTCGTTCCCCATCTTGGCCGCCAGTTCGGCGCTCCAATAGACTTGTTGCTCGACAGGCTGCTGGGCGCCGCGCTGCCAGACCAGGAGTTGTTCCGCCACCTGCCATTGGCGGAGTTCGATCGCGTGACGCATGACAAGTCCGAAGTACTCGCCCGTCGGATCGACCTGGGGGATGATCTCCGCGAGTCGTTCGGCGCGCAGTCGCAACTGGACTCGCGACTGGGTCAGTACAGACCGTTGCGATGCATCACCGGTTGTCGCCAGCTGGGCGGCAAGCATGGCGTCCGCCTCTTCCCAACGCTGTTCGTGCGCGGCGATGATCGACTCGTAAATCGGCAACATCGCGTCGGAGGGGAAGCTCGAGCGATGGGCCGCGATCAGCGCGGCGAACTGATCGCGCAGCGGTTCCCCCACGCAATGCACCGCAATCGGTTCAAACGGAGTCTTCCCGGGCGACAGGATTGGCCGCGGGTATTTCCGGTAGGCCTCGACGGCGCGTCCCGACCGAACCATGCGCTGCACCCACTCATCCAGCAGTTCCTGGTTGTGAATTCCCGAGTCGATCGATGAGGTGAGTAAATCGATTGATTCCTCTTCGCGGCTCTGGTATCTGAGGTAGCGGCTCCAGGCGATAATCCCTGCCGGTGATGCCGGTTGTAGTTCGTGATGCCGCTGCACGACTCTATGAAAACCGGCCGCGGGAATTTCCCCCAGTTCGTACTGCATCGCAAGGTATTGGAATGCCTCTTCACGGTCGTCGCCGATCGAATAGATCGACAGCACGTCGGCGTCTTCGTCGAGCAGCATCGCGCGCAGATACTCGAGCGGCGATCGGAGCAGTGGGTCTTCCTCGTCGGGCAATGCGCTGCCGCGCGCTATCGCGGTGGGCGCCCCGGCGGGGCTAGCGACGGTTGTCGCCGCCCCAGCGGGAGCCGTCTTCGGTTGCTGGAAAAGATCGACGGCGCGCCGCAGGAAGTACTCGGCCTGGGGAATGTCATCCTTGAGTCGGGCCAGCGCTCCGGAGAGAAAACAGTCGGCACAGCTGTCCGGCAGGTGTTCGCGGGCGAACTCAGCGAGCCATTCGATGTGCCGTGCATGTGCGGGGTCGGTCGAGTCGGCTGCCGTGCTGAGCAGGAATGACTCCAGCGTCGGGAGTCGCGTCAAAACGCGAGCCAGTTCGTCGGGCGGCCTTCCAGGTGAACTGAACAGGCATTCGCGCAAGACCTGCTCGTTCTCGGGCAAGAATTGCAACAGTCCGCGCCAGGTGGCATGGGCTTCGTCGTGCCGTCCGAGATTGGCGAGCAATCGAGCCTTCATGCGGCCGATATCGGGGCCGGTACCGAGCACCGCTTCGTAACGCTCGAGTGCCCGCAGCGACGACTCCCGGTTCCCCTGGTAGTCGCGCACCAAAGCCTCCAGGTAGTGGAATCCTGGCAGTTGATCGGGATGCCGGCAACGTTTCAACGCTTCCAGAGTGGCGCGCCCTCGATCGAGGTAGGTCGCATTGTAGGCCGCGGCCAACAGCAGCGCACCGCGAAGATTGTCGGGAACCCGTCCCGCGTCGACGTCGATGAAAAGCTGTTCCATCGCTTCCCGGTAATTCGGCGAATCGGAGTCGAGCGTGGAGGGAAGGTCCCAGCGGGCGAGCCTGTCGTAAAAGTCGCTGAATTCGCTGCCGCTGCATCGCCGAGCGATTCGCTGGGACGCTCGCTCGCCAAACGGCAGGGCATTCCAGTCGTAGATCCGCCATTCCCCTTGGTAAGAAGTCAACCACCAGATCATCGGAACGGCAAATTCGCCTTCCCAGCAGTAGGTCATCAACGTGAGATCCCGCCGGTCAACGCTGCGGTGGGCATGCACGATGTCGCAACGTTGAAACGCATGTGGCGTGAACAAGTTTTCACCCAGCATCAAACGGAAAGAGGCCGAACCGAGCAACGTTTGGCGCCCAAATTCCGGGTATTGCTTCGTCTGTTCGAAGAACCGGTCGAGATCGACAAATTCGAGGAAGGGTTTCCGCGTTTCGCCGCGCAGGCTTTTCAGCAGTTGATCGAAGTATGCCTCCAGGGATTTCAAGTCGCGCTTGCCGATTCCACGCGTTTTGCTCCGCAGAGAATCCCGAGCGAACGCGAAATCGTCGTCCGGGTCGACCGGCGCGAGAGCCTGAAACGTTTGCAGCGGGACGGCGATTGCGACGAGGACAATCAGGGTGATGACCGCGAAAACGGCCAGGGCCCCGAGCCAGCATCCGCGACGGCCGCCGTGGGCCGTTTCGGCCTGGACGATTTCAAATGGAGGGTGGGTAGGGCCGTACGACATAGGCGATTAACCTAGCACACCGGGGGTTACGCTCACGTCCCGAGGCCGACAGCGGAGTCCGATCGATTTCAAACCGTTGAGGCAGTTAAGTTTATCGCAGTATGCCGGGGAACTCGCAAGAGTGGTGAGGCCGATGTCGCTGGTCAGGCTACCAGCGTCACGTATAATTACGCAAGCCTGTCGTGGCGTCGACGTGGTGGTGCCGCGATCCAGGGCCATGTGCCGGAGACAGGTCGTGTTCTGCATACCGAACAGATCGGACTGGAGACGCCCAATCGCGCCACCGGCGGTTCGCCATCGATTGCTGCTGTTCGCGCTCTGCGCGGTCGGTCTGGCCTCTTCCGCACCGGTTTTACTCGACGCGCGTTCCGTCATCGCCGACGAGGTCCCCCCTCCTGCCCTAGTCCAGCCGGTCGACGTCCATTTGCTTACCTTGCCGCTGCCGATTACCGGATCGGTCGACACGAACGCGATGCAGACGATCGATCGGGCCTTGCGGAACCTGTCGACGGACGGCCCCCGACCGATTCTAGTGATCGAGTTCCGTGGTTCGGACGAGCAGACCGGAGTGGGAAGTCAGTTCGAGCGATCGTTGGCGCTGGCGCGATTCCTGGCCGGAGACCGCTTGCGACGAGTGCGAACCGTCGCTTACGTGCCGCACACATTACAAGGTCACGCAGTTCTGGTCGCGCTAGCCTGCGAAGAGATCATCGTCGCTCCGGATGCAACGTTCGGGGAGGCTGGTCTTGGCGAGTCGTTCATCGATCCGACGATGCGGCGCGGCTACGAGGAGGTCGCGGAACGGCGCAGGGTCATCCCGGCGCCCGTCGCGATCGGAATGCTGGATCGCAACGCCGACGTTTTCAAAGTGCAGACCAGCGAGGGAGTACGCTATGCCAGCGGCGCCGAATTGGAGGCGTTGCAGAAAGAATCGGCCGTGCGCGCTGTCGACCGGGTCATTCCGGCCGGTGAAATGGGACGATTCAGCGGCCGGGAACTCCGCTTGACGTATGGATTCGCCAGCCACCTGGCGGCGGACAAGAATGAACTGGCCAATGCCCTCAAGATACCGTTGGCTCGACTGCAACAGGATCCTTCGCTCCAAAACGGATGGCACGCCGTGCGTGTCGATCTGCGAGGCCCGATCAACCGAACGACCATGAACTGGGTAACCCGGTCACTGCAATCCCGGCTGGAACAGAATACGACGAACTTCATCTGCCTCGCAATCGACTCCTCGGGAGGCGACTTGTCCGCCAGTTTGAACTTTGCCCAGTTCCTGGCAAGGCTCGACCCGGCCCGCGTCCGAACGGTCGCCTTCGTGCCGGAACAGGCTCGAGCGGATGCCGCGCTGATTGCATTGGCTTGCCAGCAGCTAGTCGTCGGCGGCAACGCCATCCTGGGCGGGCCGGGAGAACGGATCGACAGGGAACAGCTTGCGGAGTTGGGACAGCCGCTTTCGGTCATGGCGATGGAACGAGGGACCAACTGGTCGTTGCCACTTGCACTGGTCGATTCGTCCGTACGTGTATTCAAATACACCCGCGAAGGCACGGGCGAAATCCGCTACTTGTCGGTTGACGAACTTGACTCGATGAAGGATGCCGCACCGTGGAAGCAGGATGCCTCAATTTCCACGGCGGACGGCCTGCACGGTCGCGACGCGGAAGAGTTAGGATTGGCTCAGTTTCGCGCCGACCGATTCGACGAAATGTTGCGGCTGTATTCGCTGGAGTCCGAACCCGAGACGATTCGTCCCAATTGGGCCCACGAGTTCATCGAGGGACTGGCCGATCCAAAAATCGCCGGGTTGCTGCTGTTCGTCGCCTGGTTCGCCCTGATGATCGAGTTCATGACTCCGGCATTTACGGGCGCGGGGCTGGTTTCGGGCATCTGCTTTGTGTTGTACTTCTGGAGCCAGTTCCTGCATGGCACCGCGGGATGGCTGGAAATTGTGCTGTTCCTGTGTGGCGCCGTTTGCGTGATCATCGAGATCTTCCTGTTGCCAGGGTTTGGCATTGTGGGACTGACCGGAGGCGCGTTGATGATCGTCTCGATCGTTCTGGCCAGCCAGACCTTCGTAATCCCCAGCAATACGTACCAGCTGGACCAGTTTCCCAAATCACTGCTGATGATGGTGGCGGCGGTCGGTGGCGCCTGTATTTCCCTGGGGCTAATGCGGCGGTACATGCACCGGGCACCGTTCTTGCGGCGGTTGATGCTGCCTCCCGTGGATCTGGAGACATTGCAGGAATTGGGCAAGCGCGAGTCGCTGGTTGACTTTACCTATCTGCACGGCAAACGCGGGACGACAACCACACCGTTATTGCCCTCCGGCAAAGCCCGATTCGGCGACGCGATCGTGGATGTGATCAGCGACGGGCAGATGATCGCGAACAATACACCGATCGTCGTTTCCGAGGTCATCGGGAATCGCGTGCGGGTGCGGTCGCTGAGTTGACAATCAGTCCAGGTCGAAATCGGGATTGTATTCGCGACGCGCGACGTGCGGGACCTCATCCGACCCGTTATCGCTAATCGACTCGATCCACTCCCCTTCGCCCGCATCGACGATTCCTTCCGCCGCGGCGAATTTCGAACCGACCCGACCGTGGGCCCGGTCGGCCCGATCAAAAATACCGCCATAACAGCCGTAATCGTCGTCAAATGGCGCGCAGCAAATTGTGCAGCCGCTGGCAGCCATGCATGGTGCCAGCAAGACCAGGATGCGGATCAAGCGAGTCATAGGCGGAGAATTCCGGTTGGTACCTGCGATGAGCTTTTGTGCTGACGAGATCGGCAACCCCGTCCCGGCAACTTGAGGAAAGTCTGCCGATTATGCCGACTTGTCCGCCGGTTTCGGCTGCCGGACGGCTAATGCTCGGTTTTTTCTTGACGTCAATTCGCACTTCTAGACGGGCCTGGAGGCCCGTCCTACGGGCCCCATCCTGCGTCGGACCCAGGCCATGCTCGATCTGCCCATCTTACCGGGTCGCGCTTCAACCAGCTTTCGCGCGGGGAAACGGCAACGCGTCACCAGGCAGCGCGTCACCAGGCAGCGACCGTCGCGCGATGTTGTCTGGCTCGTGCACCAGCGGGTTCAGATCGTCGAGCCTGTCGACAGTGATATCGGCGATCTGCCCGGTGCTGCGCAATGTCGCGGTGCGTATTCCGACTCTTCGGGCTCCTTGCAATGATCGGCTGTCCGCGGCGGCGAAGAGGATTTCCGATCGCGGCATGGCGATTTCCTCGATCGCCGCGAGGTAACACTCCGCATCCGGCATGGCGACCCCCAGATCGCGCGAACTGATCGCCGATTTGAGCCGCTGGCCGATCGCCATCCTGCCCAGCTTATCCAGTAACCGTTGTTTGCATTCCGTCGTATTCGCGAGGACCACGAGATCGGCACCGCGGGTGTGCAACAGCGCGAGTGCGGCGGGGACGCCGGGCATCGGGCGCAATTCGCGTTCGTATTGTGCCCGCTTGGCCGTCGCCGCGATGGCCAGCTCGTCGATCTGGCCTTTGCGAAGCCCGACGCGGAGCAGAAAATCGCGCCAAGCGTCCCAGAAATCGCGGCGGCCACGGTACGACTCGGAAAGAAACTCCGTTTCGAACAGATGGAAAAACGGCTGGTACTGCGTGTGTAGTCCCATGCGGCCGAGTACCTTCAGCAGCCAGCGTTGCCAGGCGGTATCGTCGTAAAGTATTCCTGCGGGTTCGACGAGGATTGCCCGAAACCGGTCGGCCGCCGCGATTCCGATCGGTCGGCGTTCCGTCGTCGCGTCGAGACGGCGGCGGTCGCGGGAGTAAATTGAGGGAATTACCCAACCTGTTTCCATAGATGTTCGATTCCTTTCGAAGCGCTATGGATACTATTTCGTCAAACGGCGTCGGAACGATTAAGCAACGCCATCCGATGGCGGATTTGGGGTTGGTGGTTCAGGAGCCTCGCGATCTGCTGCCAGTCGAGACTTTCGGGGCCCAATGCGTCGTAGATTGCCTGGGCATGGTCGAGATCTTCCTCGGAGTTCACGGCCAGCCTCAGATCGTCACGATCGAGCGCCTGCGGCGCGGGGAGGATGCGGGTTTGAAACAGTTGGGGGTGTGTTCGCACGTACCGCATCGCATCCTGCCTGTCGAGCGGATCGGTCGCGTCCCGGTTGGCGCGTGCCAATGCGTCGGACCTGCACCACTCCGCGAAAAGGCCGGTGCGCGATGCAAGCGTCGCGCAGTTTCTTGAATTGCCGTAACTGATGTACTCGAATGACGGTTCGACTTGCGCTTCGCGCACCAGCCGATCGATGAGCACGGGGTCAACGAAGGGGTGATCGACGCGCACGCGCACGACCGCGTCCGCGGAAAATTTCTTGGCCGCCGCGGCGAGTCGGCCCAGCGCGTCGGCTTGTTTCCCGAAAAACACCGGTACGTTGGCCGGAGTAATCGCATCGATCAATTGCCGCCGCGGATCTCGGTAGTCGGCAACCACCACCACGGTCGAGAGCGTTTGCGCGTCGGTAACGCGGCGCACGACCCAGTCCAGAATCGAACGATTCCCGAGGCGTTTCGCCGGCAGAGAAACGGTCTGGCCGCCGGCCACCGGCGCACTGGACGCACTGACGTCGACGAGTCCGATGGTGCTCGACATGACCAATCCTCCTTGCTGCCGAATCCTTTCGAGGCGTCGAGGATCGCGCCGGCCGAAGCGAAGGATTCGTGGATCGAGTTTAGCAGGGATTTTCGGACCGGGTCAAGTCAAACCCTGGCGGCCGACCCTGGCAGCCGGCGATCGATCTGCTAGCATGATGCCTTCCTTCTCGGAGTTAACCGATGTCCGTTGCACTCATTCGACGCAAGTTCCTCCGCGACTCGGCGACCCTGCTGGCCGGTTCCTTTGCCGTTCCCTACTTCGTCCGCGGTACGGCGTTCGGCGCCAACGACCGCGTTCAGACAGCGCACATCGGTGTGCGGAACCAGGGTTCGTCCAACCTGCGTGGATTGATCAACCAGGCTGTGGCGGTTTGCGACGTCGACCAGGAAGTGCTGGCCAAGGCCGTCAAGCAGGTCGAGCAGACGGGACGGGAATGTTTGGCATTCAGCGATTACCGGCGATTGCTGGAGCGGAAGGATGTCGACGCGGTGGTGATTTCGACGCCCGACCATTGGCACGCGTCGATGACAATTCATGCCTGCCAGGCGGGCAAGGATGTCTATTGTGAGAAGCCGTTGACTTTGACGATCCGCGAGGGGCGACGCATGGTCGACGCGGCCCGCAAGTACGAGCGTGTGGTGCAGACCGGATCGCAGCAAAGGTCGGACGCGAACTTTCGCCGAGCCTGCGAACTGGTTCGCGCGGGACGACTGGGGAAACTGCGGCAGGTGCTGGCGGGAATCCCCGCCCCCAATCACCCCGGCGCGCCGGTCCCGGATTCCGATCCACCGCCGGAACTCGACTACGACTTCTGGCTCGGGCCAGCGCCGGCCCGAGTGTATAACGCGAATCGCGTGCATTACAACTTCCGTTTTTTTCGCGACTATTCCGGCGGCCAAATGACGAATTTTGGTGCTCACCATATTGATATCGCGCACTGGGGGATGGGCTGCGACGATCGCGGACCGATCTCGATTCGCGGTGAAGGAACATTCCATCCGCAGCGCTGGCACGAAGTCACGGAAACTTGCCGAGTGGTCTACGAGTATCCCGACAATGTCGAGATGATTGTCGGCCAGGGCCAGGCGGATATTCCTGAGGGGACGACTTTCATCGGCGAGCGGGGACGGATTCATGTGACCAGGGGGAAACTCACCGCTTCGGACGAATCGCTGCTGAAAGAACCACTCGAAAGCGATTCGCCGCGTCTCTATGTCAGCGACAATCACCACAAGGACTTTCTGGACTGCATCCGGTCGCGCAAGCTTCCGATCTGCGATGTCGAGATCGGCCACCGCACCGCGACTGCCTGCCATCTGGCAAATATCGCCATTCAATTAGGCCGCCCCTTGCGCTGGGACGCCGTCAAGGAGGAATTTCCAGGCGACGCCGAAGCGAATGCCTTGCTGCAGCGTCCGTATCGAAAGCCTTGGAATCTGGAGAGTTGATCAACAGCAATGACGAGCGAATCGGAAAGCGAGCCGAAGCCGGCGCCGCCCCATGACGGCGCGAATGGTTCCGCCGACAAACCAGTTCCCGCCGCGGAAGATTCCCCGGCGGACGCGGCGCAATTGCCCGCAGCCTCGACTAACGCGGTCTCCCAGCCGGGTTCGGCTCCAAACCCAGGGTCCGCGTCAGACCACGGCGCGCATTCCGGGCACGGCGCGAGCCTGTTCACTCGCATGCGCGAGGCGACCGGTACGGTCTACGGCGACATCGGCACTTCCGTGCTTTACACGGTGATGGAGATTACTCGGGAGACAGTGCGGTTGAAGTACGCCGACGGGGATCCGGAGTCGATGATCGCCGCGGGCGGTTCGGGCCTGGTCACCACACAGGATGCAATCGGCGGATTCAGTCTGGTACTTTGGGCGCTGATTTTCCTGACCGTGAAATACGACCTGTTGATCATGCGCGCCGATAATCGGGGTGAAGGCGGAGATTTTGCTCTCTGGGGATTGTTGAAAGGCTATACGGGAAAAATCATGGGAGGATCGTTGCTGGCCTTCCTGATTGTCGCGGCAGCTGGATTGCTGTCTGCGGATGGGATCATCACGCCGCCGGTGAGCATGCTGGGAGCGTACGAACCTTTAGGCGAGAAATGGGCGTTGTTCGCCACCCTGGTCAGCCTGTTCGCGTTGTTCAAACCGCAGTGGCGCGGCACGAGCAAGGTCGGCGGTATGTTCGGCTGGTTCATGATGCTGATCTGGTTTCCCTGGATCGCCATCAAGGGGATTCCCTGGGTTGTAGGGAATCCCGAGGTCTTCTCGGCGTTCAATCCGATCCATGCCGTCCGTTTTCTCTGGAGCTTTCCCAGTCTCGGCGCGTTTGTCGTTCTCGGCATGGTGGTATTGGCGATCACCGGTGGCGAAGCGAAGTATGCCGATATCGGGCATTTCGCCAAGCGCGGCGATCATACGGTACGTGAATCGGAAAGCGTCGACCCGCGAAATTCCGGGCGGCGACCGGTGATGTTCGCATGGTTCTTTCTTGTTTTCCCCTGCCTGCTGTTGAACTATGGCGGGCAAGTCGCCTATCTGCTCCACGAAGGAGTTCCGCCGCGCGGCAATACGTTTTACGCCCTGACTTTCCGTACCGGGAATGAATCGATCGATAACGCAATCCTGGTGATCGACCTGGGCGTCTCCGCCATCGCCGCGTTCATTGCCTCGCAGGCGCTGATCACCGGCATGTTTTCGATCGTAAAACAGGCGATCGTGCTTGGCTTCAGCCCGCGACATCTCGTGCGATACACCAACCGCGAAACGGAGGGCCAGGTCTATATTCCGGTGGTGAACTGGTCGATGTTCATCGGTTGTATCGTGGTCAGCCTGATGTTCCGCACCGCGGGTAACCTCGCGTCGGCCTACGGTATCGCGGTGACCGGAACCATGGGAATCACCACCTTGGCGTTCGGGTACGTGGCCTACTACCGCTGGCGATGGAAACTCGCGCTGGTGCTGGCGGTTTGCATTCCGATCATGTCGGTCGATTTATTATTGTTCGGCAGCAACTTGCTGAAGTTCACCAGCGGCGGTTATTTCCCCGTCATGATCGCCACCGGCTTGGTGATCATCATGATGTCCTGGCAATGGGGTCGTTCGCATCTCGCCAAGGCTTTCTACGATTTTGGCGTTCGCGATGGCAAGAGGCTGGAGTGGCTGGTCGCGCTGCGGGATATGCTGGACGAAATCGAAATCACCATCCGCGAGAACCTGCCGTTCGCGCGGTCGTTGATCCAGGGGCGGCGACGGTTGGTGGAGAGCGACCGCGCGGCGGTCTTTCTCTGCTCCCGCCCGATTCGAAGCTGCGACGACTACGTGCCCGTGAGCATGCGGATATTCCTGAAAAAATACGGCGTTCTGCCGTCTCATGTCACGTTGCTGTATGTGAATCAGATCGGCGTCGCCGAGGCGAACAGTGCGCAGCGCTACGAGGTCGTCAACCTTGGCAACGATATCGATTCGGTCATTGTCACTTATGGCTACATGGAGCAGCCCGATATTCGCGGCGCCTTACGGGAATTGCATCGGAGGGGGCAGATTCATATCGCCGCGGAGCGGTGGATTATCGAGGTGGGTGAGGAAGAGATTTTCGTCGAACCCGACCTGTCGCTCTGGAAGCAGTTTTGGGTCGGGCTGTTCCGCTGGGTACTGAACTTCTCCACGCCAGCCCACAAGTACTTCGGGTTGACGTACGACGCGGCCATTTCCAAGGAACTGATTCCCGTCGTATTCACGGTCAAAGGCGCCAAGGTCAAGTTGCCCGAACTGGAGATCATCGAATCGGAGTTGTTGCCGACGTCGCACTGATTCGTGAGCTGCCATTATCCGGAGACCGCTCTGATGGATTCGTTGCTCAATCGCCTGGGCATATCCGATCGTCCCAGCGGTGTCTATTCGGACCACTGGCATCCGCAGCCGGAAGGAGCGGAAGTCGAATCGATTAATCCTGCGACAGGAGCGGTGATCCGTAGCGTGACTTTGGCCGGACGTGGCGACTACGAGCAGATATTGTCGGCCGCGTGCCGTTCCTTTCAGATCTGGAGAAACCTGCCCGCGCCGCGACGGGGGCAGTTGATCCGCGAACTCGGCGCCGCGCTCCGTCTGCATAAGCGTGATCTGGGCATGCTGGTCACTTTGGAGGCCGGCAAGATCGTCTCGGAAGGGCAAGGGGAAGTCCAGGAGATGATCGACATGTGCGACTTCGCCGTGGGCCTTTCCCGCCAGCTCTACGGACTGACGATGCCGAGTGAGCGACCGGACCACCGCTTGTTCGAGCAATGGCATCCGCTGGGACCGGTGGGCGTGATCACCGCCTTCAATTTTCCGGTGGCAGTTTGGGCCTGGAACGCCTGTCTGGCGGCGGTTTGCGGCGACAGCGTCATCTGGAAGCCATCGCCGTTGACGCCATTGACCGCCATCGCCGTGCAGAATATCGCGAATCGCATTCTTGAACCGGCGGGGCTGGCGGGACTCTTTCCGCTTTGCCTGGGAACGGGTGACACGGTCGGCAGTTGGCTCTGCCAGGATCGCCGCATACCATTGGTCTCGTTTACGGGAAGTTGCCAGGTCGGCAAGCTGGTGGCCCGCAGCGTCGCGGACCGTTTGGGGCGGTCGCTGCTGGAACTGGGTGGCAATAATGCCGTCATTGTGACCCCCTCCGCCGATCAGGAGCTGGCGCTGCGCGCCGTGGTCTTCGCCGCGGTTGGCACCGCCGGACAGCGTTGCACGACATTAAGGCGATTGATCGTCCACGAATCGATCATCGATCCGTTCACGGAACGATTGGTCGGAGTCTATCGGAGCATCCGTATTGGCGATCCGGCGCATGACGACACGCTGATGGGACCGTTGATTCGCTTGAGCGCTGTCGAGCGGATGTTGGGCGCGCTTGCCCGAGCGGAATCGGAAGGCGGCCGAATTTTATACGGCGGCCGCCGGCTGGAGCGCGCGGGAAACTTCGTGGAGCCGACACTCGTCCGTGCCGACGCTTCGATGGCGATTGTCCGCGAGGAAACTTTCGCGCCGATTCTCTATTTGATTCCGTATCGGGAACTTGACGAGGCGATCGCCTGGCAGAATGACGTCGATCAAGGGTTGTCGTCCGCCATCTTTACCGAGAGGTTGCGGGAGGCGGAACAATTCCTGTCGGCTCGCGGCAGCGACTGTGGCATCGCCAATGTGAATATCGGCACATCCGGCGCCGAGATCGGCGGCGCGTTCGGCGGCGAGAAAGAAACCGGTGGCGGGCGGGAAGCCGGCAGCGATGCCTGGAAAGCCTACATGCGCCGCCAGACCTGTACCGTCAATTTCGGGACGCAACTACCGCTGGCTCAGGGAATCAAATTTGACCTCGGAGGCGGCTAGACATGCAATTCCGTTCTCTGCGTCCTCCAGAACTCTGTGCTCACGTTTAGCACAGAGATTCGGAGGACACAGAGAGTTCATTGCGGGCCGCGCCCCCCGCATGCCGGCCTGGATCCCAAACGTGTGACGAAGTCGTGCTATTTGAAAAACGGCACGGGCAGCAGGAACGCATGCTGTTCGAACATTCCCCATTTGCCGTTCCAGGTCAAGAACGGCATCAGAAAGACGATCAGCACGTAGAAGCCGATTACTGGCAATTCGCCCAGTCTCGCACCCCATCGGAACAGGAAGTTGCGGGGGGTCTGCCGGCGGCGCGCGCGGGCCATTGCCCAGCCGCTGATCAGCCGAGCCGGGGCGATAAACGCCACAAAAAAAAGACTCGGCAACCAGGTCGCTTGCCGCGGGGTTAATTCGATCTTCAGCAGGTAGAGCGGGATCGCCGAGGCAAGCGTCAGCAGCAGCGAGAACCAGAACGCGATTGGCGCGCGACGGAACGCTTGGCGAACGTACCCCAGGTCGAACATCGCGACCAGTCGGTTTTCGCAGGCGAAATGGACTTCCAGAAACGATAAGTGGAACAACACGCCGCCCAGCAGCACTGCGCCGATCAGGCCGAGCAGGATCCCAGCTCCGCCGCCGATCGTGATCGAGGCGATGATCACGGAAATCGGCACGAACAGCCAGGCCACGGCACCGGCAAATCCGCGAAATCCCAGCGAAAAGTAATAAGGCAGTCGCAAACTGGTCGTGAAATTCCAGAGCCGGTCGGACGCCTCGCGATACAGATTGCCTTGTGGCAGCCTTTGCAACAGCAGTAACGGCGCCGGCCAGAAGAAGTAGCGCAACTTGCCGCCGCGAAAGCAGGCCCAGGCTCCATGCGCTACCACGACCACTACCGCCATCACCAGCACAACTCGCAAAGCGCGCGTTGCACCGCTGCCCGCTTCAATGATCTGCGACGAGTACCACAGATCGGAGAGGAACCGCAACGGAATCATCAGAAGCCAGGTCCCCAGGGCAACTCCGCCGATGCGCGCCGCCTTCCGCACACCGACAAATCCCTGTCGGAAACTCCCGGTGCGGGCGACCCGACCACTGACTTCCAGCAGGTACCCCAAGCTGAGAAACGAAAGGACCGGAATCGATGCAAGAACGGCCAGGCCGATCAACAGGCTGACCATCCCGAAGCACCATTCCCAGGCCGAACCGACCGCGGCGCCAATCCGTGCGGACAGCCTGGGGGAAGCCTGCGTCGGACTTTCATTGGTCGGGGCATCGATCAGCATCTTGGTTCTCTCGGCGACGTTGACGCCGGTTAAGGGTCTGCGCCGCCACAAGGTCCGCGCCGCCACAAGGTCTGCGCGCTCTAGGTCCGCGCCGCTCGACGTGGTGTGGTATTCGAGTCGGTCGCGGCAATTCTCGTGCGGGCGGTCGTGCTGGCACCGCATTTTCTTCGAAAAAGGCTCGTCGATCGGCCAAGCTGCCGACTTTACCAGCGAAACTACTCGCAGGCATACAGGGTATTCACGATGGTTACCCCAGTCGCGTGCCCGACGTTTCAAACGGAGTTGGGAAAATCGACGGAGCCCGAACGGAAATGTGGAAACGTCATCTGCTGTTCTTGATCAGTTGCCTGGCGGGGTTCTCGGCATTGGGAGCGAACCTGCTGCGTACCGATCGGGTACGAACGCCGCGGCATTTTCATTCGGAACAGGCTACCGCCACGGGGTTGAGCGACGTCGTCGATCGGATCGACGGCGAATTTGAATCGGTTTGGGCCGCATCCGGCCTGCAGCAGGCACCTAAGGCTCCGTCGCTGCAGATTGTGCGACGGCTGGCCCTGGGATTGATGGGCACGGTTCCCTCCCTGGAAGAGATTCGGGCATTGCAACTGGTGCCGCCGGACCAGCAGATCGATTGGTGGTTGTCGCGTGTTTTCGAGGATCGCCGGTACGCCGATTATATCGCGGAACGTTTGGCGCGAGCCTACGTCGGCACGGAGGATGGACCATTTTTGTTGTTCCGGCGGCGACGCTTCGTCTCCTGGATCAGCGACCAGCTTCATGAGGGAAAGACCGGCTACGGCGAATTGGTCTCTCACATTATCGCCGATCAGGGGTTATGGACCGACAAGCCCTCGGTCAACTTCGTCACCGTCACGTCCGATCAGAACAGGGACGGCAATCCGCCCGACCCGATCCGGCTTGCGGCGCGGACCACGCGCGCGTTTCTCGGTGTGCGAATCGACTGCCTGCAGTGCCACGATGATCGATTAGGCAAGGTCGCGTTGGGCACGGCGACGGAGCCGCGCGAGGGAACGCAGATCGACTTTCACGAGCTGGCGGCGTTCTTCGGCGGAGTGGGTAACAACGGGCTGACCGGCATCCGTGATGAACCGTCTGCCGCGAAGGACCGATATCGTACGCGACTGCTGCACGCGGAGAACGAGCAGATTGTTGAGCCGCGGGTTCCGTTCCAACGCGAGTTGTGGCGCGAGGAGGGCACCCTTAGGCAACAGCTTGCGGCTTGGGTGACGCACGTCGAGAATCGCGCGTTTGCCCGGATGGCCGTGAATCGCGTCTGGGCGCTGATGTTCGGCAAGCCGCTGGTCCAGCCCATCGATGATATTCCGCTGTTCGGGCCCTTCCCGCCCGGCCTGGAGTCACTGGCCGACGACTTTGTCGCCAACGGCTACGACCTGCGGAGATTGATCCGCCTGATCGCGCATAGCGAGGTCTTTCAGGCGGACAGCCGCGCCGCTTTTGAGTTGCAACCGATGCACGAGGATCTGTGGGCCGTGTTTCCATTGATTCGCTTGCGCCCCGAACAGGTTGCCGGAAGCGTACTGCAGGCAGCATCGCTGAACACGATTGACGCTCAGTCCAATATCCTCTGGCAGTTGCTCAAATTTGGCCAGCAGAACGATTTCGTGCAGGCCTACGGCGACATGGGCGAGGACGAATTCACCGACCGGGGCGGCACCATACCGCAGCGCCTGCTGATGATGAACGGCGACTTGATCAAAGAACGCACGGAACAGAACATCGTACTCAATGCATCCAGTCGGATCGCGCTATTCGCTCCCGACCACCGAACGGCGATCGAGTCGGCCTATCTTGCGGTTTTGACGCGGCGTCCTTCGTCGACCGAAGCGGCTCATTTTGAGGCCGAATTCGCCGAGGCCCGTACGGCCGCCGACCGACTCCAGGCGGTCGAGGATTTGTATTGGACGTTGATGAACAGCACGGAATTTCTCTGGAACCACTGACGTTGGATGGAGTACGGAAAACATGAGTTGGCATCCTTCCGCGGGGATTGTGAATCCGACGAGCGACGTCTCCGGTTGCGGGGGAATCTCACATTGGAATCGGCGGACGCTGCTGCGCGCGGCGGGCTTATCGGGTTTCGCCTGGCTGACGCCGCTGGCACACTCCCTGGCCCGGGCCGAGGAACGATTACCCGGCGGCGCTCCGGCAAAGTCGGTTATCGTCCTCTGGTTGCAAGGTGGTCCTAGTCAACTGGAAACTTTTGATCCGCACCCCAACGCGGAAACGGGCGGGATGGCGGCGATCGAGACCCGTGCGCCGGGCGTGAAAATCTGCGAACTCTATCCGCGGCTGGCGGAACAGATGGACGTCGTTTCGCTGGTGAGATCGGTGGTCAGCAAAGAAGGGGATCACGAGCGGGCGACCTACAACGTGAAGACCGGTTATCGCCCCGATCCGACGCTGATTCACCCGTCGATCGGCGCGGTGATCTGCCATCAACTTCGCGACGACATCGACCTGCCGCGGCACGTCTCCATCCTGCCGAATGTCTGGGCCGCCCGGGGTGGCTATCTCGGCGATCAGTTCGATGCGTTCAAAATCTCCGACCCGATCGGGCCGGTTCCCTTTGTCACGAGTCGTGTTCCCGACAGTCGTTATCACAAGCGGCTGGCGAATCTCACGGATGTGGTGGAAACCGAATTTGCTCGGGGCCGAATCAAGGGACTGGACGAACGACGAACATTGCACCAGACGATGACCGCCAACGCGCGGCGATTGATGGATTCCGAGCAGCTGAAGGCGTTCGACGTTCGCGAAGCGCCGGAGTCGCTACGGAAGACTTTCGGGGATACGCCGTTCGGTCGGGGCTGCCTCGTCGCCGCTCGGCTGGTCAAAGCCGGAGTGCGCTGTGTCGAGGTTTCTTTGGCGGGCTGGGATACCCATGCGAACAACCACGATGGCCACCGTACGCAGGCCGAGATTCTCGATCCGGCGTTCGCCGCGCTGCTGCGGCACCTGCGCGACGACGGTCTGCTCGACCAAACCCTGGTACTGTGCGGAGGCGAATTTGGACGGACGCCGACGCTGAATCCCCTCGGTGGTCGCGATCATTGGCCGCATGGGTTCACGCTCGCGCTGGCCGGGGGTGGAATCGCCGGCGGAAGGGTCGTCGGCGAAACCAATCCGAAACCCGATGGTGACGAAAAGGAACCGGCCCGGCTGGTGAACGATCCTCGCAGCATCGCGGATATCCATGCCACGATCCTGCGCGCCTTGGGAATCGAGTTCGATCGGGAACTGATCACGCCGATCGGCCGGCCGATGAAACTCAGCGACGGACACCCGATCGACGAATTGCTGGCCTGACGGCCCGCTAATCGGCCTCGGCCTTCGTCCTGGGGAAGCGGCTTCGGATCGTCGTGCTGTGCAACGCAATGACGCGCAGACTGTCGACCGATTCGGTCGTCAGAATGGCGGTTTGTTTATCTTGCAGGGAAGAATAACTGAATTGGACGATAAAGGCGCCGATCCTAAGTCCGTCGTTGACGGAGACCGGTGGCCAGAGATCCTTCGCGATGCTGGAGAGTGATCGGGCCAGGCTGCGAGTGGCTCGCCCGGAATAACCGCCAAGCGCCATCTCCAGTCGCCCCCCCGCTTCAAAATAGTTGTAGAACACGAAAGCGCAATCCTGCTTCTCGTTGCAACTGCAATGGTCCCAGTTGCCGTCGGGCAATTCGTAGTAGATCCCCGGCGCATCGGTCGTTCCCGATTGATCGAGCTTCAGGCCGCCGCAACAGGAATCGGGATGCGGATCGTGTTCGCGAAATCGCAGGAAAAAAGGGCAGGAGCGCTTCCGCGCACTCGCCAAACGGTCCTGGGAGACGAACGGCTCGCAATGGAAGGCCGAGGCAATAATCAATTCAACGATCGGATTACTTTTCATGCTGCCCAGTGCAACAAGCGCTCGATCCCGATCGGTTTTCATGAATTCGCCGTAAACCTCCAGGGCTCGATCCATCACTTGCGTTTTCGCGGCGTTGTCGGGAGCCAGTACCAACGTCTGCTTGATATGTTCCGGTTGCACATGGAGGCTGCCGGCCAATGCCGTCGACGTGGCCACCGCCTTGGAATCGTCCGAGGTTTGCTTCAGTTGAACGGCGCTGCCAAGCGTCGAGATCCCGTTGAAAAGTTCACCGACCAGGACCAGATCGGAGGCCACAACCCAGGCGGCGTCGGCACTCGATTCCGGATGGTCTCGACGCATTCCGACGCACAATTCCAGTCGGCGGCGTCGAGCCAGCAATTCCCAGAAATCCTCGGCTTCCACCGCGAACAGCGCACCGGGCAGCCGATCCGCTGAGATTCCGTGATGCTCCACAAGGTATTTACAAATCGCCGCGAGCGGATCGAGCGAAATGTTCCGTCGCGTGTTTTTCAGCAGACCGGCAATATGGTGCCGATCCAGTCCGGTTGCGTCGCCAATCTGTGTGATCAATCCGGACCTTTGTTTTGGCGCCGGTGCATACCCAACCAGTTCCGCCAGCCGAAATGAATACCGCATGGGACGACCTCCGATAGACCTATCGCAACTATAGGGCGTCGGCGCGGGAAACTCAATCAAAGGTGACCGGCGGACTCCGGGTCATTCCGCGTCAAATTTTGCGACGGAGGCATTTTCCTCAAACCGGCCAGGGAGTAAGGTGAGCATGCGGTGGACCTGATCGTAAACGTGTCGCGGAGGGGATACGAATGGATCGAAGAGATTTCTGTAAGAGCACCGGCATCAGCCTGATGGCGCTGACGCGCGGCGCCTTTGCCGCCGGAGCGGATCGCAAGCATCGCGTTGGATTGATCGGAACGGGGTGGTACGGGAAATGTGATTTGCTGCGGTTGATCCAGGTTGCGCCGGTGGAGGTGGTATCGCTGTGCGATGTCGACCGGAAGATGCTCGAGGAAGCGGCGCAAATCGTCGCGCGGCGACAACTCAACAAGAAGACTCCGCGAACTTTCGGCGATTATCGGCAGATGTTGCGTGAGAAGGACCTGGAGTTGGTGCTGATCGCGACGCCGGACCATTGGCATGCTCTGCCGATGATCGCCGCGGTGCAGGCCGGCGCCGACGTTTATGTGCAGAAGCCGATCAGCGTCGATATTGTCGAGGGGCAAGCGATGCTCGCCGCGGCGAGAAAGCACCAGCGCGTGGTACAGGTCGGAACGCAACGCCGTAGCACACCGCACCTGGTCGAAGCGCGGGAATCGATCGTCAAGTCGGGAAAGCTGGGAACCATCGGGATGGTGGAGATTTATTGCTACTACCATATGCGGGCGCGCGGCAATCCACCCGACACCGATCCACCGCCCCACCTGGACTACGAAATGTGGACCGGCCCCGCGCCGCTCCGGCCGTACAACGCTCTGGTCCATCCGCGCAGCTGGCGGGCTTTCATGGAATACGGGAACGGCATCGTCGGTGACATGTGCATTCATATGCTCGACACCGTGCGCTGGATGCTCGATCTGGGGTGGCCGCGATCCGTTTCCTCGGCCGGCGGAATCCTGGTCGAAAAGTCCAGCAAGGCCAACATCAGCGACACGCAGTCGGCCACCTTCGATTACGGCGATTTTCCTGTCGTCTGGCAGCATCGCACCTACGGACATCCCGCCGACCCGAAATACCCGTGGGGCGCGACCATCTACGGCGACAAAGGGACGCTCAAGCTGAGCGTGCATAGCTACGACTTCGAGCCGATCGGCGGCGGGAGTCCCATCCACCGCGATGTGGTCATGGAATTAGAAAAATTCCCCGAGGATCGCGACGAGAAAGACCTGGAACAGCACGTCGCGCCGGCCATCCGTCAGCATATGCTCGACCTGCTGCACTGCATCGAGACGCGCGGTCGTCCGGTCGCCGATATCGAACAGGGACATGTATCGACCGCCACCTGCCACCTGGCGAATCTCTCCATGCGACTCGGTCGGACGCTGGCCTGGGACGCGCAAGCTCAACGGGTTCGCGGCGATGACGAAGCCAATCAACTGTTGCGACGCGCCTACCGAGCGCCATGGACGCACCCGGAAGTCGACCAAGTGTAGTCTCGTTCGTCGTGTTGAATTCCGAAGTGGCGGGGGCTTCCAGCCCCCAGCGATGACCTTCAAGATTTCCCGTCGCGTTATTTTGGACGGCTTGGCATCCGGCGCGGAAAGGGCGGCGATTCGGCGATCGGCAACAGAGCACCGGTCTCCTCCGCCCACTTCGTGCGTTCCTCATCGCTGGCGTAATACCGCAGCCAGGTCTCGCGATCCTCAACGTCGTCGATGCAATGCCAATGCAGGTAATGTCGAGGTCGATTGATCTTCTTTTCGTGCGACGGAAGGATGTCGCGGTAGATCAGGCAATAAAGCTGTCGATCGGACAGGTGGTCGGTAAGCTCCAGGGCCACGCGGCGGCTGTATAACTTGTGGATGGTGTCCCACAACACGCGATGCAACTGCGGATCGTCCAGCGTTTCGGGACGCGGCATTGTCAATTCCGGCTCGAACCACTGGCTGATCGGCAGCGTGGGAGCCCGCTCCCATTCCAGCATCGACGCCAGGAACTCGTTTTCCATCGGCGTCGACATGCGGCTGATGTTCACCAGATCGACCGCTTCGTCACGATACGGTTCGAGTTCGTCGCGCAACTGAGCATTCAGCAGCAACTGATCAACTTCGTCGTGAGGACCGGGGTCCCGGGGGTTGGGTTGGGGCGAACGTCGCATGAATCCCACTTCTGGCATCGAGGTCCTGACGGTTCGAGGCCATCCCGAACTCGTCAAGATCGAATCTATCAAGGTCGATTTTTGCCGCAAGCGAATTCGCCTCGTCCCCACCCCCAATTCAGCGAAATTCGGGCCGCGCCGAACGGACGATCGTTACGACCAACAAGGTCGAGTGTCTCTCGGCCAAAAACTGCCGGAAATTCAACAACTTTTGCTCATGTCCGCACGTCGGGGAACGGGGAACCCTATTCTTTGCCGCGTTTCGCCAGGACGCAGCGAAGTCCCAGGGCGTCGTCGCGGGCGGTTTCCGATTCCTTGAAGCGCGTGAATGACGAGAGCTTGTCAGCGGGGTCTTTCCAACTGCCGCTGCGGGAGACTTTCGAGCGGGAAGGAGGTTGCGCGACGAACGGAGTGCCGTCCGCCGGTGGCGGCTCTTCCGTCCAATCGTCCAGGCACATTTCGCGCAGGTAGCCGTGGATGTCGTAGAGGCCCCACGGATTCGGCTGCTTCGCGCCGACCGGTGGGTCATTGCCCGCCGCGTTACCGTTAAACCAACCGAATTTCGGCAGCTCAGCGACGTCGTCGCCGAACGAGTAGATTGAGTCGGTCCCTGCGCGCGCCACATACTCCCACTCGGACTCAGACGGCAACCGGATCTCTTCGTCGGCCGCGATCAGTCCCGCCTCGCGCATCAGCCCCGTGGCCCGCTCGCAGAACTGGCGTGCCTCGCCGTAATCGAACATCTCCACGGAATTCCGCTTGCCTTTCCATTTGCTGGGATTGGCGCCCATCAACGCCTCCCAGAGATTCTGTGGTACTTCGTAGCGGGCAATCGCGAACGAGTATTGAAATGTTATGCGAGTCGGTTTGCGCTTGCCGGCGGCGGTCGATTCGCGTCCCATCGTGAAGGATGCCGGGAATTTTCCTTCACCCGGGGTAATGGCGATGAACTCCTCACGGAAGACTTTCAGCAGTTCGCGCTGCTGCGGTGTCGGGTCGGCGGTGAGAAGCAGGCTGATTGCGAGCATCGTGGGGGCCACTGAAGGGTACTCCTTGTCAAGGTGAACTTGGGTCACGCGCCGTCGCTCAGGGTGGATCGTGTCCGCGTTGCGGATCGCGATCGGAATGCCGCTGGTCGATATGTATATGAAGGTCTGGGCGGGCGAGAATCAAGCGGTCGAGGCCATCGTCGGTGACGGTCGAATCGTCCAGGTAGAAAGACTGCAGGGACTTGATTTCGGCCACGGCAGCCAGGCCCCGATCGGAGATTTCTGGAGCCATGAGGTGCAGAAATCTCAGTTGCGGCAATTCTGCTCGGCATAGTTCGGCGATCCGTCGTACGCCGTCATCGTCCAGGTCGGGACTGCCCAGGCGCAGCAACTGCAGGTCGGGAAAGGCGGCAAGATACCGCAGTCCATCGTTGCTGACGCGGGTTTGCGGCAGGTTGAGGATTTGCAGGCGTTTCAGTACGGCAAGTTGTTCCAGGCCGGCATCGTCAAGCGGCACGCCGCGCAGTACTAGTTGGCGTAGTTGAGCAACATGTCGCAGCGAGCTCAACCCTGCGACGCTGGTCCGCAACTGGCTCAGCTTCAAGACCTCCAGCTGCGGAACCCGTTGCAGATCCTCCAGCTTCCGGTCGTCAATCGGCTCGTCGACGTCAATCTCCGCCGCCATCCCCGACTCGACATCGGCTATCGCCTCACTCCAGAAACGCCGTTGCCCGGTTCCCGACTCGGTCGTTGGGACGATTTGGGAGCGATCAGCGGACGGTACGGCACTATTTGCCGGCTGCGATGGCGGACTTGCACCGCAGCCGTTCAGCAACACGATCATCACGCCAGCTCGCAGCAAGGTCCCTTTTCGACTTGTTCGCCTGCAAAGCCGCGGTCCGGCGTTGCGGCATTCACGAGGAAGGTTGTTGTCGTGCATTGGGCACTCCTTCAGCGCCCACGTCGGCTGCAATCGGGACAGGTCGAGACATACCGAGTGATGCCCGATCGCTTGCTGGTACGTGTTTCCATGCGACTGCCGCAGCGCGGGCAGAACTGCGACGGATCGTCCCATTCGTCGACCGGCAAAGTCTCGCAGGTCACACAACGTGTCGCCGTCGGCAGCACTTCGATCCGTTCGGGTGGAATTGTTCGTCCACAACGTTCGCAATGGCGGTCATCCCATTCCGCTTCCAGCGATTGTTGCTCGACGTGGAGGCCCGTCTGCGCGCACCGTTCGCATTGCCAGCGGTGGGCGGCGGTTCGCAGGATTTCGATCAAGAACGGCAGGTCGAATTCGGTATCGCGCCGCAGGAATCCCGCCGACCGGGCCCGTTCCAGCAACGCCTCGCCCGTTGCGACTTGTGCGTCACCGCAGGCGTGGCACTGCAACCGAAAGAACTCTGGCAGTCGACTCAATGCTTAAGGCCTTCCGAACGGTGGCGGGACGGAATGAACAGTCCAGGTTGCGTTGCATGCGTGGTACCTCCGGAGCGAACTCGTTCGCGTACTCGCGAGTCCAAGACAAAGGTCGCTGATTCCCGAAACTGTGCATAAGATAGCAACAAAAGCGACCCCGTCCAAGGAACGCCGGGGAACCGAGTTTGCGAAAAAGATTGCAACGCGGCAGGAATCGTTGGATACTGGAACTCCACATCGGCCGATTTAACCAAGAGCAGCCGGCGAACGAACCGCGTCGTCCGCACAAGAGGAGTCAGAATGCTCACCATTCACGACCAGACTTCGACCCCGAGTCAAGCCATTGGCCGGCGGGCATTTCTGCGGATCGGATCGATGGGACTCGCCGGCATGACGCTGCCCGACCTGCTGGCCGCCCGCGCTTTGGCGGCCGGCAACCCGCCGCCGATCACGGACCGATCGGTGATTTTCCTGTTTTTGCATGGTGGCCCGAGTCAGACCGAGACGTTTGATCCGAAAATGGAGGCTCCGGCCGAAATACGCAGCGCCACCGGCGAACTGTCGACGGCCATCCCGGGGGTCACGTTCGGCGGCACATTCCCGCGTCTGGCCAGTCTCGCCGACCGGTTTTCCATCGTTCGTTCTTACCGAACCGGGGACGGTAACCACGACATCAAGCCGATCGTCAGTCGGTACAGCCTGGGAGCGAATCTGGGATCGCTGTACGCGCGGATCGCCGGTACCAATCACCCCGGCAATGGGATGCCTCGCAACGTGGCTTTGTTTCCCCGAGCGGTCGACGAATCGACCCAGCCGGCCAATTTCAGCTTCGGCAAATTCGACTCGTCCGGTTCGCTGGGGAACGCCTGCGCACCGTTCGTCCCCGGCGGTGGCGGTTCATTACAGCAGGACATGCAGCTGGCACTGGAACGAACTCACCTGGATGACCGACGCTCGCTGCTGCGGCAACTGGACCAGTTCAAGCGGCAGGTCGACGCGCAGGGCCTCCTGGACGGGGTCGATCGATTCCAACAACAGGCGTTCCAGACAATTCTAGGCGGCGTGGCCTCGGCGTTCGACATTTCAAAGGAAAGTCCCGCCTGCGTGGCGCGCTACGATACGGCGCCGTTGGTGCGTCCGGAGAACATCAGTCGCAAGTGGAATAACTACAACAACTACGTTGACAACGCCAAGACGCTGGGCAGGCTCTTGCTGCTCGCGCGCCGCCTTTGCGAGGCCGGCTGCGGGTTTGTTACCGTCACCACGAATTTTGTCTGGGACATGCACGCCGACGTGAATAACGCCACGGTCGAAGAGGGGATGCAGTACATGGGATTGCCGCTCGACCATGCACTCTCGGCGTTTATCGAAGATGTCGAGTCGCGAGGATTGCGAGACAAGATTCTGCTGGTCGCGTCGGGAGAAATGGGACGCACGCCGCGCATCAATGCCAACGGTGGCCGCGACCACTGGGGTGGCATCGCGCCGTTGTTGCTCTATGGCGGCGGCACGCGGGCCGGGCAGGTGATCGGTCAATCGAGTCGCGATGGCGGGGAACCACGTTCGGAACCGTTGGAAATGACGCACCTGATGGCGACAATCCATCACGCTCTGCTCAAGGTCAGCGATGTGCGACTGATGCCAGGCCTCTCCGCCGAACTGATCAACAGTATCACCGCGGCGCAGCCGATTCCCGGTCTGTATGCCTGAGCGGTAACCGAGACCGCGCAAGGGATTCGTTTCATGGTGACGCGACGCGAAATGATCGAGGCAGCGCTGATCGGCGCGGCCCAGTTTCTGACAATTCCAGGCGGGATACCGACGGGACGGACCACGAGCGCCGCTCCGCCGAGGCCCCGCTCCCTGACCAACGCCCATTCCGTCCCGGCCGGCAAGGCTTCGGCTGCCCACGCGCGAATCGCCATCACGCTGGATCTGGAAATGAGTGCCCAGTATCCACGCCGCGAAATGACCGAATGGAATTTTGAAAAGGGCAATCTGGACGAACCAACCAAACAGTATTCGCTGCAGGCCGCCCGGGTCGCGAAAGAACTTGGAGGCAAAATCCACTTCTTCTGTGTCGGCCGGGTCCTCGAACAACCGAATGTCGATTGGCTGAAGGAAATCGCCGCAGCCGGGCACCCCGTCGGCAACCATACCTACGACCATATCCACCTCAAGGCGCCCACGGTTACCGAATTGCAGTTCCGCTTCCAGCGCGCGCCGTGGCTGGTGGAAGGTCGGGCCGCACGCGACGTGATTCGCGAAAACATCCGCGTCACCAACGAAGCACTGCGATCACGAGTCGGAATCGCAGCCAACGGATTCCGTACTCCCGGCGGCTTCCAAAACGGATTGGATGATCGCGTCGACCTGCAGGAACTCCTGCTGGAACTGGGGTTCCGCTGGGTAAGTTCCAAATACCCGGCGCATCCGATGGGCCCGCCCAAGACCGCACCGACGCAGGAAATCTACGACGGCATCGTCGCTGCCCAGGCCCAAGCGCAGCCGTATCGCTATGCCAACGGGTTGGTCGAGTTACCGATGAGCCCGGTGAGTGACGTCGGAGCGTTTCGAACGAACTACTGGAAACTCGAGTACTTCCTCAAGGCGATCCGCTTGGCGGTGAATTGGGCGATCGAGAATCGCGCGGTGTTCACGTTACTTGCGCATCCATCCTGTCTGGTGGTCGAGGACCCCCAATTCGAATCGATCCGGTTGATTTGCGAACTGGTAAGGAACTCGGCGGATCGCGCTCGTATCGTCGGGCTGGATGAGCTCGCCGCCGAGTGGCTGGCGTGACCGAAGCCAGATCGGCTATCCTGGAGGCATCCTCCAGTTCAAGCAGCGATACCCTTTCAGGAGTTGCAACGATGAGACATCGTGTTCTGGCGTCCAGTTTCGCCTGGATCGCGCTGGCCGTGCTGACCTGTAAGGTCCCGGCTGCCGCTCCTTCCGTCGAGGAAATTGCGAAGACAAGACTGACCGAACTGACCCGAGGCGACTCGCCGGGGATTGCCGTTCTGATCGCGCGCGACGGCAAGGTCGTCTTCCAAGCTGGTTTCGGCTTTGCCGACATCGAGAGCAAGACTCCCGTGACGCCGGAAACAAAGTTCCGCATCGGGTCGATCACGAAGCAATTCACCGCGGCCGCGATCGTGCGCCTGGCGGAACAGGGCAAGCTCGCCCTGGCCGACCCATTGGCGAAGTTCTTTCCCGACATTCCGCAAGGCGACAAAGTCACCGTGCAGCAGCTGCTCACCCATACTTCGGGAATTCACAGCTACACGGAAAAGCCGGATTTCATGTTGCGCGTGACGAAGCCGATCGAACCGCGCTATTTGATCGAGTGGTTCCGCGACGATCCGCCCGATTTCGCGCCGGGAAAAGGATTTCATTACAACAATTCGGCCTATTTTCTGCTGGGGGAAATCGTCGCGCAAGTTGGTGGGAAGCCGTATGGCGACTTTTTGCGGGATACCTTCTTTGAACCGCTCGGGCTCAAGGATACGGGGGTCTTCGTCAATTCCCAACCTCCACCGTCGATGGCCATCGGTTACTCGTTTGCCGACGGAAAAACGCACCCGGCGATCGATTGGGACATGTCGTGGGCGGGCGGGGCGGGCGCCCTCTATTCCACCGTCGGCGATCTGTATCGCTGGAACGATGCACTGTTCGCCGGCAAAGTAATCGGCGAAGCGTCCTTGAAGGCGGCGACGACGCCAGTGGAGTTACCGGCCGACGTCGACGGCATGAACTACGGGTTCGGCTTGATGATGTACGAAATCAGCCGGTTGCCCGCCATCGGACACGGCGGCGGACTTAACGGCTGGTCGACAAATCTGGTCTATCTGCCCGCTCAGAAATGTACGGTGGTTGTCTTGACGAACGCCATGCCCGCGCCCCCGGGTTACGGACCGGGAGGGATTGCCGCCGGGATGGCCCAGACGCTCCTATCCGAAGAAATCCGCAGCCTGCCACCGTTGGTTGAAGATGCGTCGGTGGACCCCAAGTCGTTCGCCGCTTACGAAGGTCGCTACGAATATCCGGGCGCGATCAATACGGTCACCGTTGAGGAAGATGGACTGTACTCGCAGCTCACCGGACAGCCCAAAACCCGAATTTTTCCCCAGGGAAAAGACGAGTTTTTCTGGAAGGTGGCCGATGCCCGGGCAAAATTTGTCCGCAACGAAAATGGAGATGTGATTGCACTGCGGCACACGCAGAACGGCAACACGTTCCGTGCGGGTCGATTGCCGGAAGATCCCGTCAAGCTGACGGTGGAGCAGGTCGAGGCGATCGTGGGAAAGTACCAGTACGCGCCGTTCGTGGTTTTGACCGTCACGCGGGACGGCACGCAGCTGTTCGCGCAACTGACGGGCCAGCCGAAGATGCCGATATTCCCCAAGGCGGAAAACGAGTTTGAATGGCGTGTCGTCAAGGCCAGCGTGCGATTCGAACCCGGCGACGACGGCACGATCAGCAAAGCGATTCACAGCCAGAACGGTGGCACGATTGAAGCGCCCAGAATCAAGTGAACCGGAGAACGCTGCCTCGTACCACCGCCGCGAAATTGCGAACCACGAAAGGCATCTTTCCATGTTGGAGAAAACCGAATCTCATCGCCGGAAATTCCTGAAGACCACCGGTGCGGCGGCGGCGACCGCGCTCTCTCCCAGCTTCTTTGTGCATGCCTCCGACAAGTCGGGTTCGCGACCAGCGGTGATCGGCTCGGGCGAATTCACCTATGAATGCCATCACAATTGGGGCGAGATTCCCCGTCATATCCGGTGGCATGCAACTCACGGCGTCGCGATCGATGCCGCGGGCCTGATCTACATCACCCACCGAGCTCCATTCAACACCAACATCGATACCGTCGCGATCTTTGAACCGACCGGCAGGTTCGTCCGGTCATTCGGCGCGCAATGGAATTTCGGAGGCCATGGCATCGATATCCGCAAGGAAGGCTCGGAGGAATTCCTGTACCTGGCGATTACCACCACGAAACCGCCGGATGGCTCCCAACCACGTCCCGGGTTGGTTACCAAAACGACCCTCAAGGGAGAGAAAGTCTGGGAGTTGCCCTGCCCGCAAGAATCGAAACTCTACGACGCCCCGGAGAATTACAGCCCGACCAACATCGCGTTCGCTGTCGATGGCGGGTTCTACGTCGCCGACGGTTACGGCTCAAACTACATTCACCAATACGACAAGGACGCCAGGTACCTTCGTTCTTTCGGAGGGACAGGGGACGAACCGGGCAAGTTCAAGACGCCGCACGGCATCTGGCTCGACGACCGTCCCGGCCGCGAGCCACTGCTGATCGTCGCCGACCGCGCCAACGCGAGGTTACAGTATCTGACTCTGGAGGGCAGACCGCTGAACATCGTAGGCAACGTGAGCTTCCCGGCCCACTTCGATATCCAGGGGACGAAGCTGCTGATTCCCGATCTGCACGCCCGCCTCTCGATCTTCGACCAAGACAACAACGTGGCCATCCATCTGGGATACGATCCGAATTGGACCGAGCAGGTGCTGGAAGGCTTCAAGATGCGTGAGCAGCCGGAACGCTGGCAGAACGGCAAGTTCGTCCACCCGCACGATGCCTGCTTCGACGCCCAAGGAAATATTTACGTCGTCGAGTGGGTCGCGACCGGCCGCGTGTCGTTTCTGAAGAAGCTGGCGTGAATTGCCATTCCGTCCTCTGTGTCCTTCAGAACTCTGTGCTAAATTTTCCGGCCACGTCACGCTCACGTTGAGCACAGAGATTCGGAGGACACAGAGGGCTCATTGTGATCTGCCAAACTTGTGGATCGTCTCTTCACGCGGGTTCGATCCAGAGACACGTTCAGCGGTCGGGCCTGGCGTTGGTCAGGGCGCGAATCTCGGCCGATGTAAGTGTCCTGCGATAGAACCGCACGTCGGCCATTTGTCCGCGGAAATAGTCAATCTGTCCCAATCCGATTTTCAGCGGCCGATCGACGCTCAGATCGAATTCCGTCGACTCGAATCGGTCCGACTCCGCCACCAGCCGGCCGTCGATGTACAGTTTTAGTCGGCCATCTTCGCGGGCCGCGACCAGGTGCCGCCACCCGGGTTCGAGTTCCTCGTCGTAGGAGACGCAGACGCCGGCCTGCAGGCTGTGGACGGTTCCGCGAATATCGGCGGGCGTATCTTGGATCGAACTGGTGCAGTTCCCTGTGCTGGCGAACAAGCGGCCGCGGTAAATCGTCATGCTTGTCACGCGGCTCCATTCCGCCACTTGGGCACGCGTCGGTCGACCGCCATTGTCGGCGGGTGGGACCGGGATCCAGCCATCCGGCGAGTAAAATCGTCGCAGGCTCGTCCATCGCGGTTGTTCGTCATAGCGGCCGACCTCCGCACGGGGCAGCGATCCGCCATACAGCTTGCCGTTGTAGACCAGCAGTGAATTGACTTCGGTACCGTCCTCGCCAACCTGTCCCAGAACTTCCCATTCCGAGCCGTCCAGGTAGCGGGCGACTTTGCCGCGCGGCCACGTTCCCGCCACCAATTGACCTCGAAAGATACAGAACGAATGCGTTTGCAGTTGCAATTCGGGTTCCGCGGGCGAGCCGATGAATTGCCATTGCTCTCCGTCGAACGAATAGATCCCAGGCCAGCCGACGTACAGCTTACCGTTATACCGCGTCATCGGGTGCGGAAAGCAGCGTCCTGCTCCCTTCATCGGAAACAGTTTCGACGCGGCCCAGGTTCCTTCTTCCTGACGGACATAGACACCCCAGGCCTTGGGACCACCTCCCACAAATATCCGGCCCTGAAAACTCCCTGCCGAATTCCATGTGCGGTTATCGCTGGGTGATCCCAGATCTTCCCAGTTTGTTCCGCCGGCGTACCGGTAGACGCGGCCCGCATCAAAGGGATCGGTTTGAACTCGGGTCCAGTCGTAGGTCGTCGTTACCGCGTGCAGTTTGCCATCGTGAACGAACAGGGGGCCGACTCCGGTGGTCCGCTGATCGCCAACTCGGCCACAATCGACCCAGGTCTGGTCCCGGTCATAGCGGTAGACGTGACACCAGTCCTTTTCCCCGGCACCTTCCGATGTACCGCAGTACAGGTGGCCCTGGAATACGATCATCGAGTTATTCACATACGGGCTGGTCGGACTGGGGCGACCGCAGTCCTGCCATTCGCTCAACTTTGCGTTGTCGATTCCAAAATAGACGTGGCGATCGGCGCATTGCGATTGATATCCCCCGGCGCTGGAGTTCACTGCCAATGTAATTCCACGGCGCAATGCGGGATCATAAAGTTCCAAAATATCCCCGATGGCATCGTCTCCACCCGGTTCGGTCCGCACCCAGGCACTGATCGCGAAATCGGACGACCCGATCCGCAGCGACGGATTAGGCGGAACCTCCAGAAACGCGCTGCTGCCATTAAACGCACCGTCCCGCAATCGGACGCCATGGTTCACGGCATGCATCTCGCCGCCTGAGCTGTCGCGGGAATCCCCCTGCAGTTTCCAATGGCCAATCAGGTCGCGTGCCAGGGAGTCGCTCGTGGGTCCCTGTGCGTCCAACGCTCCCAACGGCGCAACGAACGCCAATGCCGCCGCCAGGGCCGATGCACAGCACGCAAGTCGTATGGCAGATTCACCAGCGGAAATGCAACATGAAGACATTGTGGTATCAAGTTCTTTTGGCCAGCTGTGAGTTTTCGCGTCCTGAGTATTCCCAGTCTACCGCGTGACGCGGGGTGTTGGGCGGCGCAATTTGAGCGCCTCTCCGGTGCTACACTACGGCCATCCGCACTCGAATGTCGGAACTTTATCACGATCCGCAAGGTCAATTCAACGCCCCGGGAGTCTTTCGATGCGTAATTTCCAGAATCTGGTCTTGCTCGCTGCAGAGATTTGGTCGGTTCCTGCCGCAACTGGTTACCGACGTCATCGTCGAGGATGCGCGATGGCGGCCCGCGGACGGCAGCTGGTCGATCGTGGAGGTGGTGAGTCATCTATGCGACGAAGAGGAATATGATTTTCGAGCCCGCGTCAGGTCGACTCTTGAATCGCCCGAAAAGCCCTGGGACCCGATCGACCCGCCAGGCTGGGCCGTCGAGCGGCGCTACAACGAACGGGATCTGGCCACGGAAGCAGTTCGATCCAGCAGCTTCGCGCCGACTCCGTCGCCTGGCTGGGGTCGCTTGATCGTCCAGACTGGTCGAGAACCCAGCTGCATCCCAAATTCGGCCCGCTCAGCGCGGGCGAACTATTCGCCGCCGGGGTCGCTCACGATCAGTTGCACTTGCGCCAGATCGCCAAACGCCAGTTTCAAATCGTACAGCGCGATGCCGAACCGTATGGCACTCGTTACGCAGGCGATTGGACCGCCTGAAAGCAATGCTTTGCATTCTCGACACCCAGGGATCGAAATTGTCCGATCAGGCGAGAAGTTCCTGCACCACGCGGGCGTCGGTGACTCCAGTAAGCCGCTCCTTCAATCCATTTTCCAGTACGAACAAGTCATCGTGGTGGAGCCCCAGCAGGTGCAGGATCGTGGCGTGCCAGTCCGGAACGGTGACTTTATTCTCCACGGCCGCCAGGCCCAACTCGTCGGTGGCGCCAATGGTGACTCCTCCACGAACACCTGCGCCGGCCATCCAGCAACAGAACGCGTTCTTGTTGTGATCGCGGCCCGCTTTACGTTCATCCTTGTCGGCGGGTAACTGAGCGATCGGCAGTCGACCGAACTCGCCTCCCCAGACCACCAGAGTGTTGTTGAACAGGCCTCGCTGTTTGAGATCGGCCAGCAATCCGGCGATCGGTCGATCGGTACGATCGCAAGCGGCCTTCATGTCGGTTGCCAATCCGGTATGGTTATCCCAGATTTGACCGTTGATATACAGTTGCACGAAACGCACGCCGCGTTCCACCAACCGCCTCGCGATCAGGCAACGGCGCCCGTAGGAGTCGGTGGGAGCCTGGCCGATTCCGTACATCGCGAGTGTCGATGCGGTCTCCTGGGATACATCGAGCGCGTCGCTGGTTGCCATCTGCATCCTCGCCGCCAGTTCGTAACTGGCGATGCGGGCATCCAGGACCGGCTGGCCAGGACGTTCGCGCCGATGCAGGTCGTCCAATCGGCGTCGCAGATCACGTTCGGCGCGCACAACCTGTTCCGGTTGGGGTACATCGGGACGGAGGTTCAGGACCGGTGATCCGGTCGAACGAAAGCGAGTACCCTGGTAGGCCGGTGGCAGAAATCCGGAATGCCAGTTCTCGACGCCGTTCACCGGTAGCCCTAAGGGATCGTCCAATACCACATAACCCGGGAGATCCTGGCATTCGCTGCCCAGGCCGTATACCACCCACGATCCGAGCGTGGGCCGCCCCGGTCCCATTTTGCCGGTCTGAATCAGATAGACGGCCGGTTCGTGAGTGAGATTCGTGGTGGCCATCGAGCGGATCAGCGCCAGATCGTCGACCCGTCCGGCGAGTTGGGGCATGGCGTCCGAAACCCACATGCCGCATTCGCCGTGGCGCGCGAACTTGAACGGACTGCGCATCACTTTGCCGGCGCTTTGCGGATTTTCGACCTCGCCGGCGATCTTGTCGAAAAACGGCTCCCCATGGTGCTGGTCCAGGTACGGTTTCGGATCAAATAGATCCATTTGACTAGGACCTCCATTCATGAACAGGTGGATTATGGAGGTCGCGCGGGCCGCGAAAGGGGGCGATCGAGGCTGCAGGTAGTTCAGGGACGGCGGTGAATCAACTTGGCGCGACTCCGCAGCCAGGCCGCGGACAGGCCCGACGTCCTGGCTCAAAAGGCTCGCCAGGGCGGCCCCGAAAATACCGCCCGACACGCTCTGAAAAAAATCGCGGCGACTGCCTGAAATGCCGCCGTTGTCAGGTACGCAATCATTCACCGGCAAACACCTCAATCGATGTATAGGAATCCGGCGGAGTTCAGGATCGCTCGACAGAACGATGCCAGCGCCCTTCGGTGCGCCGCAGGATCGTTCGTCTCCGCACCAGCACCGTCGGACTGGGACCAGGATTTCGCCAGCTGTTCGATTGCCTCGCGACCAAGCACTCGTTCGGTCTCGACGGGAGGGCGCCCCATGGCGATCCAATAAACCTGTTCGACCTGCCGTGTCACGTCGTCGGCCGCAATCTGCCCGATGCGATCGGCGAACCGCTCGGCCAGTTCATGCACTGTGCCGTTGTTCATCAGGTAGAGCGCTTGCGGCGCCACGAGCGAATCGCGCCGTTCCAGGCAGTTCGGATTCATCTGCGGATAATCGAAGTTCTCCAGGTGGGTGGCCAGCTTCTTTCGCAACTGCTTCACGTAGATCAGTCGGCGTCGGGCCCGCGACTGTTCCGCGGGGGTGATCAGTCCATCCTCCCGAGCCTGCAGGTCGACGGCCGGGCCAAACCGTTCTTCATTCAAACTGCCGGCGACGAAGTGCAAAGTGTCGTAGAGCGCCTCGGCGCTGAGTCGCACCATCGGCATCCGCGTATACCGATCGTTTTGCGGATCGACGCGCGCGAGCTGCTCGTCCACCGCGGAACTCTGGCGGTAGACCGATCCGGTCAGCATGTGGCGATGGATCCGCTTTCGGTTCCATCCGCGCTCAATAAACTCTCGCGCAAGCCAATCCAGGAGTTCCGGATGGGTCGGCGGAGTTCCCGCTCGACCAAAATTGCCGAGGGATCGCACCAGACCTGAGCCGAAATGGTGTTTCCAGATCTGATTCACCTGGACCCGCGCGGTAAGCGGATGCTGCGGGTCAGTGAGCCATCGCGCAAATGCGAGCCGTCGGCCGGTCGCACGGGCCGCCGGCCACGGCGACCGCACTTCATACGGCGCCGTCCATCCCGTAAGTACCGAGGGAACTCCAGGCCGTACCATGCGGCCCGGATTCAGCGGGTCACCGCGTCGATAGATGTACGTTGTCGTCGGATCGCCGCGATCCCAAAGCGCCTGGATCATCGGTTCCGCTTGACGCGACGATTCAAGATCGCGAATGCGGTCGGCCGGCGCGCCGGCGGCTTTCGCCTCGGCAAGCTGCCGCGTCAATTCGCTCTCTCGGAGTTCCCACGCCCGCCGTTCCGCCGTCGTCACGAACGGTAACAGGCGGCCGCCAACGATATCCTGGCTCACCGGTCCTAACCCGGCCCGCACGTCGGGCTTGAGCCAGTCGTATTCATCGTAAGCGCCTCGAAAAACCGCCAGCAGACGATAGTAGTCGCGCTGTGGGATCGGATCGAACTTGTGACTGTGGCAGCGCGCACACTTGATTGAAAGACCCAGAACGGCCGATCCGAGGATATCGACCTCATCGGCGATCACGTCGATCCGGTCCGGAAGGTAGCCTGTGATATTCGCCCAGGTTGCGTCGGGGGCCATCCGCAGGAATCCGGTCGCCACGAGGTTGTCGTAGACCTCCGGCGTAATCTCCGACGCCGCTTCGTAATCGGTCAGTTCGTCGCCGGCGATCTGCTGGAGCAGGAATTGATCGAAGGGGACGTCCGCATTCGTCGAACGGATCACGTAATCGCGATAGCGCCAGGCATGGGGTCGCGGCAGATCCTGTTCCCGTTTGCCCTCCGAGTCGGCATAGCCGGCGGCATCGAGCCAATAACGGGCCCAGCGTTCACCAAAGCGCGGCGAGCCAAACAGTCGGTCGAGCAGGCGTTCAAAGGCATCCGGCAGATCGTCGCTGAGGAACGATTCCACATCGTCAGGCTCCGGAGGCAATCCCGTCAGATCAAAACTCGCGCGACGCAGCAATACCGACCGTTCGCTGTCGGGGGACAATTTGAGCCCCACCTCTTCCTGCTTTTGAAGAAGAAACGCGTCGACCGGATTGCGGGCCCGCTCCCTGTGGCTCACGGTCGGAACGACGGCCGCGCAAGGAGTCTGAAAAGCCCAGAAGTCCCGCTCGGCCGTCGGCACCAGCGGATCAGTTCCCTCGGGGAAATCGCCCGGTTCCAGAACCACCTCTTCGGTCACTTCGGGAGCGCCGGCGGCGATCCATTGGCGGAGGGTCTCGATTTCGAGCGGTTCGATCGGCTTGACGCTCACCTCCACTAAACGCTCGTGCGGAGGCATTTCGCCGGCCACGACCCGCTGGATCAGCAGGCTCACATCGGGATTCCCCGGCACGATTGCGGGCCCCGACTTTCCACCACGCAGCATCGACGGCTTGCTGCGCAGGTCGAGCATCGATTCCTGGCGATTGCGACCATGGCAAGGCGCACAGCGCCGCAACAGAATCGGTACGACGTCATGCTGCGATGGCACGGCCGGCGGTGAATCGTGATCATCGAGGTCGAAGGGGGCACCTGCAGCAACCCAGCGGCGGATCAAGTCGAGTTGTTCCGCACTCAACGCATCGGCGGGATCGGGCGGCATTTCGCCAGCCTGGACCCGCAAGTACAACGGACTCTCATCGGGCCGCCGGGGCGAGATCACCGGACCGGATTCGCCGCCACGCCGTATCCCGGCCGAAGTTCGCAAGTCGAGCGCCGCTTTGCGGTCTTTTTCGCCATGACAGCGGCCGCACTTTGCTTGCAGCAGCGGCTGCAGCTCGCGCGCGTACGACGGTGCCGCATCGCGGGTCGTCGTCTGAGCCTCGTCGATCACTCCTGCGCCGGCGAAGCAGACGCCAGCATCGCCAAGGACCTGCAGCAACAACAGGAGCAGCCATGCGAGTGCCATCGATTCCGCCGCTGCAACAAGGCGTGCGACCCTCCCCGTCTGCATTTCAACTTGTTTCACAGTTCGCATCACCGGGCTGGCACACCCAATGTCTCTGGAGACCCGTCCTAGAGCTTTTTGCCTTGCACGGCAGCCTTTAGTGCGCCGGCCAACTCCGTAAGTTCGGCAATGGAACGGGCAGTCAATTCGGCCGATGGCGAAACCGGCTGGCCAAGCAGCTCCTGCAATGTCTGGATTTGACCGATCCACTGGCCCTGCGTGAGTCCCTGCTGAATCCCTTGCGTCAGGCCAATCGTCTTGCCCTGTTCGACTCCCTCAAGAAATCGTTGCTGGACAATCGTCGGCATCTGGATACTCCTGTCGCGAATCTCGTTCTCGATCGCCGTTGATAACTGGGCGGCGCTGACCTGATCGGTGAAGTTCGCAATGTAGTTCAACGCCGCCTCGATCCGGGAGCGACCGTCAGGCTCGCTCAGCCACTCCGCCATCTGACGGCAGATGGCGGGAAGATGTTCGGCCAACTCAGGGCGTTGCGCATATTTTAGCAGCAACAGATTCGTTCGCAATTGCAAGTCCCGCGCCAGCTGCTCGTCGGACTGTACGTGAAGATCCAGGATCTGAAGTTCCATGTTCGGAACGTAGCTTTGCAGTGATTCAGGCACGTCCAGCAGGTCCCAGACCTGCCGCCCGGCCGTCCAGCCTGATCGGCCATGGTGAAATACGAACGGAATGACGCAGCAAAGGTCTACCCGCCACGGCATTCCTGCAATTCCTTGGCGACGGCATCCATCGTGGGATCGATCTGCAGCGCGCGGTGCATCGCTTGCACCGCCCGTTGCAGGTCTCCGATTTTGCGGTAGGCTCGCCCCAGATTTGCGTGCAGCACCGCCAGTTGAGGCGCCAACTCGATTGCCTGGAGGAAGCAGTCCTTTGCTTCGTTGTATCGCGTCTGGTCGAGCAGCGCGGCGCCCAGATTGTTCCAGGCTTGGACCAGTTTCGGATTTGCGTCCAGTGCCGCGCGATAGGCGTCGATTGCGTTTTCGAGTTTTCCCTGTAAACGAAGGACAACTCCTAGACAGTTGTGCGCATCGGCGTATCCCGGTTGCAAGCCGATCGCCTGTTCACAGGCTTGCTGAGCGCCGTCCAGATCTCCCGAATCGCGGCAGATGTTTCCGAGATTGACCCAGGCGGCGGAAAACTCGGGGTCGAGTTCCAAGGCTCGGAGGGTCGCCTGGCGAGCGGACGGCAAGTCGCCGATTCCGGTCAGGACGACGGCGCGATGATTGTGGAATTCGGCGATATCGGGACCGAATCGAATGGCCGCATCGAGCAATCGCAGCGCGTTTACGGCGTCGCCGGACTCCCAGGCCAGCATTCCCAGCCAGTGCAATGCGTCGGGATGCCTGGGAAAACTCGCCAGGATCCGCCGATAAATCTCTTCGGCCTCGGCGAACATCCCGCTGCGATGCAGTCGGATTCCATGGGCGAGCAGTTCGCGCCAATCGATTGCGCTGGCGGGAATGGTGGGCCGTCGCTGCAGTTTTGCCAGCCAGCTTTCCCATTCCGCCGCGATTGTGGACCAGCAATGGTGACGCTGGAGATGGGCTTGCTGGAGTTTGATCCCGTCGGCGGATGTCGCGGCGGCGGTGGAGTGGGGCTCAGCCTGCAACATTACCCGCAACATTGTTTCCGCGAACGAATCCGGGGGCTCCTGCGGCGGGACCAGTTCGGCGAACCCGGCCGTTGTTTCACGAAGGGCTCCCAGATCCGAGGCGACCACACGGCATCCGCTGGCCATTGCCTCCAGCGCGGCAATGCAGGACGTCTCCGCGAAGGTTGACGGATAAGCCCATAGCTGGCAGGTGGCGAGCTGCTCGGCGAGTTCCGTTTGTGGCAGCGACCCGATCAGTCGTACTCCCCGAGTTTCGCGGCAGCGCTGCAGGAGTTCGGCGAGCTCCGGCGGTTCCGTATCCGATTCCTGAAAATAGACTGCGGTTCCCGAAAAAACGCGCAGCTCCGCATCGTCACAATGGCGCCGTACGTGCTCAAAGGCGCGCAGCAGGCGAGACAGACCGCGGTAGGGCGCGCTGGTATAGGCGATGGTATGCGGATCACGACGTGGACTGGGGCCGCTCTCGTCGATATCCCTGGGGCCGAAACAAGGGTTGACCCCGTTGCGCAGCACAACCGCGGGCAGGTCTCCAATCGTGAATCGGTTCCGGTACTGATCGGCCTGCCATTGACTCACAAATGCGATTCCGTCCAGATGACAACGAATCGAATCCAGGCCCAGTCCCTGGATAGCCGGCTGATCGCTGGCATGTTGCGTCCACAGAACCAATCGACAATGCTCCGGCAGGATGGCCCGCAACTGATCGATCCCCATGAGCGAATTCAATATGACCGCCGCGTCAATGTCGATACCGGCCAGACCGGCGTAACCGTCGGACAGCGAGTGGCATTCCACGCCGTCCTGCGTCTGTTCGACGGTCGTATGGGTAAAGGCGGCCACTGCATTTCCACGTCGAGCCAGCATTTTCGCCAGCCAGCACAACGCCGACTGCGATCCGCCGAGTGGACGCCGATCGACGGTCCAGACCGAATAGTCCCAGGGAATCGGGTCGATCAGAGCAATCCGCATCGGTTCCGTGAATCCCCCTCCAGCGTTCTTCCGATCGCGAACGTCGATGCCATGTCGAAAATCGACCGTTGACCGCTTGCGTTCACGTCGCGGGCGTCGACGACGGGCCACGCGGCGAATAGATCGCCGACTGCACCACCCGCCACGCCAACAGACAACATTTCTGGCGATTAGGAGTCAGAGGCGGCCCATAAAGTGTCAGCATGTCCCGGGCGGAGAAATTCTTGACCTCGTCGACTGCCAATCCCTCGATTTTCTCCACCAGCATCGAAGCCGACGCCTGACTGATGCAGCACCCCTCGCCGTCGAACCAGGCCGATCGAATTCGACCATCCTCAATTTCAAGTTCGACGTGTATATTGTCGCCGCAAAGCGGATTGTCGTCCTCGTGCGCGTGCGTGCACCGCGGGCAAGGCCCGCGATGGTACGGATCCTCGTAGTGGTCGAGAATATGATCCTGGTAGATTTCTTCTTCGCGATTCGGCATGGTGACGAGCCGTAGTTGCAGTAGCGAGTCGTGTGGTCTAGTTTACGGTGACGACTCGGATTGAACAAGGACGATCATGACGCAAAGGAACGGCCTTTGAATCGAATATCGCTCGCCGTGGGCTTGTTAACGACCGTCGCCACGTATGGCGGTTCTGGAATGAGCGCCGAACCGGCCGTGACCTTGAGGGAATGGTTGTACCAGCGCGCGCCGTTCCCCGAATGCCACGCTTCCACCCTTGCGGAAACCAAGAGTGGACTCGTCGCCGCCTGGTTTGGCGGCAGCTACGAAAAGCACCCCGACGTGGGAATCTGGTTCGCGCGTCGCGCCGCGGATGGCTGGACGGAGCCTCGTGAGGTCTTCAACGGCGCGGTCGAGGGCGGCCAGCGGTTTCCCTGCTGGAACCCAGTGCTGTTCGACGCGGGGGAAAACGGTCTGCTGCTGTTCTACAAGGTCGGACCCAGCCCTGAATCGTGGTGGGGCATGCTCAGCGTCTCCCGCGATGGCGGAGGCAGCTGGGAGACTCCACGACGCCTGCCCGATGGAATCCTTGGCCCGATCAAGAACAAACCGATTCTGCTTGCGGACGGGAAGCTGTTATGCGGATCAAGCAGCGAAGATGACGGCTGGAAGGTGCACATGGAATCGACGAGCGATTGGGGAAAGAGCTGGTCTCGAACCGAGGCTCTGGAGTTGAACGGTTTGCGCGGGGCGATTCAGCCGACCATCCTGGCGCACGGCAATGGGGCGTCGTCGCGATTGCAGATACTTTGCCGATCCCGAGGTGACGGTCTGATCCTGCAGAGTTGGTCACAGGATCAGGGATCGAGCTGGTCGGCACTGGCAGCCACCACACTTCCAAACCCCAACTCCGGTATCGACGGTGTGACCTTGCGCGACGGTCGACAACTGCTGGTTTACAATCATACCTCACGCGGCCGATCGCCGATCAACGTCGCCGTTTCGAGTAATGGCAGCGACTGGTCGGCGGCGGTGGTGCTGGAGTCGGAGCCGGGCGAGTATTCCTACCCGGCCGCAATTCAGAGCCGGGACGGCCATCTGCATATCACCTACACATGGAAGCGTAAGCGGATCCGTCACGTCGTTCTGGATCTGGCGAAGATTGAACTGAAGCCGATCGTTTCGGGACGATGGCCTGATTGAAGTACGGTGGTCGTTGAGTCGGGAACGCAGGCGGAGAGATGGCCAGGCTGTCTTGAATCGCCGGAGGAAGAACTGTCGTGCAACAAGTGATACTTGAACGGCCGGGGAAGTTCCGCATCCAGGAGAAGCCGGAACCTGCCGCCGGCGCCGGCGAAGCACTTGTGAAAATTCACCGGATTGGTGTTTGCGGCACCGACCTGCACGCATTTGCCGGAAGGCAGCCCTTCTTCGACTATCCTCGCGTCCTGGGACATGAACTTGGCGTGGAAGTCCTTTCGTTACCGACAGACGGCGCGGTACCGGAGGGTATTTCGGTCGGCAGCCGATGCGCGATCGAACCGTATTTGTATTGTGGCGAGTGTCCTACCTGCCGGGCGGGGCGGACGAATTGCTGTCACCGCTTGCGAACTCTGGGGGTCCATACGGACGGAGGCATGCAAGCGACATTTGCAATTCCGGTACGGCTGCTGCATCCCTCCGCGTCGCTTTCGTTTGATCAATTGGCGCTGGTTGAAACCCTGGGGATCGGCGCTCAGGCGGTACGTCGATCCCAATTGAGTGGCGCGGAGTCGGCGCTGGTCGTCGGGGCCGGGCCGATCGGATTGGCGGTCATCCAGTTCGCGCAAGCCAGCGGCGCGCGGGTCCGCGTGCTGGAACCAAATCCACTGCGGCGGGATTTCGTGGCGCGACTGGGCGTGGAGGCGGCGGCCGACTGGTCGGGATTCGACCGCCAGCCCGCCGATATCGTATTCGACGCCACAGGCAATCTGGCGTCGATGGAGAACAGCTTCGATCTGGTCGCCCCAGGCGGACGTCTGGTGTTTGTGGGGCTGGTGATCGGCCGCGTTTCATTCGACGATCCCTCGTTCCATCGCCGTGAACTGACGATCCTCGCCAGCCGCAACAGCGCGGGACTGTTTCCCTGGATTATCCAGCGAATCGAACAGGGCGTGATCGATACCCAGCCGTGGATCACGCATCGCCTGGCGTTGTCGTCGGTCCCCGATCGATTTCCCGAACTTCCCGGCCAACCCCAGCTAGTAAAGGCGCTGATCGAAGTTGACTGAAGCCCACCCCACGCCGTCGCCGTACCAGGAACTGTTGAAGCGTCTGCGGAACGCTTTTCCTTCCCCCGTCTCCGATCCCGTTCACGATGGATACGTGGTCTTTTCGTTGCTACGGGCGCTCGACCAGGTCGACAGTCTGAAATCGGACGCGCCGATCGTCGGCTCGCCGCGCGAACCGGATTATGCATTTGCGCTAGCGCAGCGTCTGGCGGAGTCGCCGCGCACGGTCGAGTCGGTGATCCCGGAGCTGGTGAACTGCCTGCAAGGAATGTTGATCTGGGGCCACCCGCGCAGCCAGGTCAACGTGGTTTCCTTTCCCTCGATTCCCAGCATCATCGGTGTTGTCCTGCCGTCGATGTACAACCCCAACCTTTGCAGCGACGAAACCGGGCGTGGGTTTTCCGAGGCGGAAGTTCGTGTCGCGTCGATCGTCTCGGACCTGGTTGGGTATCACCCGGGGGAGGCGGGCGGAGTCTTTACGTTCGGCGGCACCGGCACACTGCTTTACGGCGCGAAAATTGGATTGGAAAAAGCGGTTCCCGACTGTATGCGCAGTGGAATTCGAGAGGCCGCGCCGGTGGCGATTCTGGCATCGGACAAGAGCCACTACGCCGTGTTAAATGTCGCAGGCTGGTTGGGGATCGGCCACGATCAGGTTGTGACGATCCCGACCCGCGCCAACAACGCGATCGATCTGGACGCGTTCGAATCGATCCTTCGTGCGACATTGTCGCGTGGCCATCGAGTTGCGGCGATCGTGGCCACCATGGGGACGACCGATGCATTTGGCGTCGACGACCTGGGGGCGATGCACGCCGTTCGCGAACGGTGCGTCGAGGAGTTTCAACTGCGTTACCGTCCGCACCTGCACGCCGACGCGGTCATCGGCTGGGCGTGGACTGTATTCAACGACTACGACTACCAGCGTAATCCCTTGGGCTTCCGCGGCCGTTCGCTGCGGGCGATCGCGGCGGTGCAGAAGCACGTCCGGCATCTCTCCCTGGCCGATTCCATCGGCATCGATTTCCACAAGACCGGGTTCGCCCCTTACGTTTCGTCGATGTTGCTGATTCGCGACCGCGCCGATTTTCAACGGCTGGTGCGCGATCGGGAATCGATGCCGTACCTCTATCACTCGGGGGAGTATCATCCCGGCATGTTCACGCTGGAAACGACGCGAGGCGCCGCGGGAACCATGTCGTCACTCGCCAATCTTCTGCTGCTCGGGAAGGACGGATTTCGCGCCTTGCTGGGTCATGCGGTCGAGATGGCGGAACTGCTTCGCGAGCTTGTGGCCGCGCGCCCGGAACTGACCGTCGTCAACGAAGAGAATTACGGACCGGTCACCCTGTTCCGCGCCTACCCGGAGGGTGTCGATACGTTCTCAATTCGGGACCAGGAGCTACACGATCCGGATCGCGCGGCGCAAGTCGCGACGCATAACGACCTGAATCGTCGCATTTACGGACTGGTGCATCGCGAGGCGTTGAACGGCAAGGGGGTGGCGATCGGCTTCACGGAAAATTACCGGCAAACCGCTTCGGGCGTCCCGCTGGTGGCGATGAAGTCGTACGTGCTTTCGCCGTTCGCGGATCAGGACCAGATGAAAACAGTCATCGACCACGTGCTTGCGGCGCGCAGCGCCGTGCTATCCGGCCAGGCGTGAGATCCGGTTGACCGGCTGTGCCGCCTGATTGGATTCGTGACTGTACTGCATCAGGTAGGCATCTTCCGGCGTGTCCTCGTAAAATTGCCGCAACAGCGATACGGCTCGAAATCCATGATCGCGGAAAAACAACTGGGCCGATAGGTTCGTCTCCCGCACTTCCAGAACAATCCGGTTCCGGCGCTGATAGGAGAGTTTGCTCACCAGCTTGCGAATCATCTGCGAACCAACGCTGCGGCGGCGCATCTCTTCACCGACGGCGAAATTCAGGATATGCAGCTTGTTGCGATGCAATTCGTAGATCATGAATCCCACGATCCGTTCGTCGTGTTCCGCCACCATTCCGATACAGTTTCGCTGGCGCAGGCAGCGTACGAAGTCCTCGTCCGACCAGGGGAATTCAAAGCTCCGATCCTCAATCTGCAGGACCTCCGGCATGTCGCGCCGGATCATCCAACGAATATGTACGCAAACCGGGCTGAAACTCGGCGAACCCATCGGCGGACTCCTTCCGCTTAGCAAAATCCGTTCGTGTTATTGCCAGTGCTGTTGCCTCGAATTTTCCACTTCGGCAGGCATCGTTGAAGGAGAGGGAGCGTACCAGAACTTGCTGGGAATTCCAAGATTAGTTGGCATGCTAGCTGCGATCATTTTTCGCCGCGGCAATTGCCGCGTTCGCTTCCGGCTGTCCGATCGACCAGAAGAACGCCAAGGCGACGAGCGTCGCTCCGCTCCACGGGTTGGATCCGATCAACAGTGTCCCGATGCCGATCGCGGCCAGCACGAACGGCCAGGCCGCCAGACGCGGAGCGTGAACCGAGCGGATGCGGCGCTGAGCAAAAAACAGCGTTCCCAGCGACAAGCATGCCAGACTGACCAGCCCGCGTGGCAGGTCGAGAGTCCACGTCGACTCCGACGCGCGATCGGCAGTCCAGCGCACGCCGACGGAATGGGGGTTCGGCGGTCCGTCGATTGCCGCGACAACCATCCGGCAGATGTCGACCATGTCGGACGGCACATATTCGCGCGATTCCAAAGATGTGGGCAATTTGTGGCGGGACTCATAGTCGCGAATGCGTTCGCTCACCGCGTCTCGCTGTTCCGCCACGACGCGCTGCACCGAGGGAGAAAGCTGCCCGTCGACATCCAGAGACAGGAAGCGGTGCGCCCAGGGCGAAAGCCAATCGCTGAGTTCGGTGATCGTGTGCTCGGAAGCGACTTCGTCGGCCTGTTCCAGGAGTTGATTCATCGCGTGCAGCCGGGAAAGCGGGATCGAAGCGCCGTCCGATTCCGCGACTGCGGCAGTCCCGGATACCGTCTCGATCACTCGTTCAATCGGAATCCCTGCCAGCTTCGGCGGCGGCGGCTGCCATTCGGCCGCCAGGGAGGGGTCGCTCGGCAGTTGCAGCTCGTACAACAACTGTAGACTTTGGGCAAGTTGGGCCGATGCGAATTCGATCTCCCATTGTCCCAATCCGCTGGCGCGAAACCGTGGTGCGCGACCGTCGACGGCGGCGAAGACCAGCTTAGCGCCGTCGGGAAGTTCGACACGGCATCGCTCCATGCCTGCCGGATCGATCTCCAATGCCGCGGCGACGAAGGCCGTTCCGTCCGCGCGGAAATGCGTATGGAAACGTGCCAGGTTCACGCGCGACTCGCCCAAGGTCCTCTGGATCTCCTCAATCGTCGCCTGGAAACGAGGACTAACGACCTGATACGTTGCAATGGATAGTCGTTCGCGTATGTCGGCCGGCGCGTCCTCCGGCAAACTGGCCGACTGCAGCCCCCGGATATCCCAGCGCAATTCCTGCTGCCTGCGGACGGTGGGAACCACGACAAATCGTTCCAGCTTATCTACATCCAGCGGTAGAACCTCCGGCACTCCGTCCGGTTCGTCGTCGGTTATCGTGATCGGGCTGTCGATGCGCAAGTGAAATTCGCCCGCGATCGCGCGCGGTGGACGAATGATCAACTGGCGGCGACTCTGTCCTGGAATCGTAGCGATTTCATACGCCAGTGCGGGTTGCAGGACAAACGGACCATTCCATTCCTCGGCGAACTCCAGGCGCAGCGCGTCCATCACTCCGTCCCGCACCTGCAGCCGATAATCAAACAACGCGTGCCATTTTCCACTTCGTCTTTCCATGGTCGTAATGGATCGCGACGCGGCGTAGGGGCGATTGGGACTGACCCGCAAACGGATTGGATGACGATTGCCGTCCGCATCCTGTTTCGATTCCGACTGAAAACACAATCTTCCCCAGCCGTCGCGAAATTCACCCAGCGCGATGTCAGGCTGAGGTTCATATCCTTCGACCGCGACCAGGTCGACCATGACATCGGATTGGCGATAGATATTCAGCCATTGCGAAGCCCGGTTTGCATCGAGGGTGCGCAGCGGAGGGATTTCCCATTCCGTCGAGGCCATCCGCGGGAACTGCCCTTGAATCTCCACCAGAATATTCTCGGTCAGCGGCCGGTTGGGTCGCACGTAGATCGTGCCGTCTTTGCCACGGGACCAGGGGACATTCAACGTCTCGCCCTGATCGACGATGGAAACATTGGCGATCTGCAGCGCTTCGGGGGCAGCCACAACCACCTGAAAGATCTCCGGCATGTCGGCCGAGATGGCGCTGCTCCATTCCACACGGATCGTGTCGATCGCGACCCCCAGTTCCATGCGCTCATTGGCCGTGATCACTCGCGGTGGCAGACGCGTTTCGACACGGCGACTGTCGCCCGACAGGGGCAGACGGTATGCGTGGTGAATCTGGGGAACGGTATCACCCCATGCCAGTTCGAAACCACGGACGGTATCCGCCACCGGACTTTTGGGACCCGGAAGCTGGACCAGAGGCGGCTCGCAGGCGACTCCCGCCAGTCGGCGCACGACTTTTGCCCCGGGGATTTCGATCGTTGGGAAGTAAAGCGAGCCGACGCTGGAACTGCCCGCGATCTCGAACGGCAGATCGACCGTCGACGATCCGGCGGTGAAGCGCAGCTCCAACTGCAGCAGGTGCGGGTCATCCACTGCGGTCTTGATCGATTGCAGAAACGGGTTGGGCTGGAATGGCAATAACCGCAACCTTGGATCGGTCCGTAACCCAACCGAGCGCAATTGGTCTGACTTGCCGCTGGTCAATCGCAGCCGCAGATCGAGTTTCGTGCTTTGCGAACCGACGGTGATCGCCTGGAGCTCCTCGACGGCGATCTCCGCCAGTGGTTCCCGCGGGTTCTGCGGCCACTGCACGACCAGGTTACCGGTCGGTCCGAGTTCAGCGGCAAGTTGTCCGTTCTTGAACTCGATCGCGCCCAGCGCCGTCGGCAACTGGACTGCGCCTCGATCGCGCGGCAAGGTCAATTCGATCCGCGAAGCCAGGGTGCGAGGAATCATCAGCTCGACGCGGAGTTGTTCCTGCGCCACGCGTACGGCGGGCCGCGTTCGCAGCTGCAGCTGGTGGTGCCCGGGCGATTCAACCGGCAAAAGCAGAAACTGTCCCTCCGCATCCCACTCCAGGTCGACCACGCTGCCATCCAGTGTCGACTTGCCTGGCAGCAGATGCAGGCGCGGACTTGCCAGCGGAATTCGTACGATTTCGTTGGGCGTCTGCACATCGAAGTTGTAGATTGCGGTGAGTTCGAACAGCTCGAGTCTTCCTTCGCTGTCGTCCCAGAGAAAGGTGCCGCGATAAAGGGCTTTCTGCAGCAACGACGGACTGCTCGCGCTGTCGGAATCCTCGGCGGTGTGCAGGTAGCGATCGAATTCCGCAGACAAGTAGACGTAATCGCCCACCGGATTGCGATTCTCATCGACCGGTTCCAGCAGGCGGAACTCCGCGCTTCGGGGGACCTTTTCCTGGCCGATCGCTGACGACCGCGGAATTGACGGCGGCAGACTGGCAGAGAGGACGACCAACAGCAGTGTGGCCAGGGATGCCGCGCGTGGCGCCATTGCCATTCGCAGCGGCTGCCAGCGGATCATGAACAGAAACGCCAGAATACTGCCGATCATCACGGCGCTGCCTCGGAAAATCCAGGTGACAGGCGCAACCTGCAGGGCGGCCGCCGTGACCAGAATCAAGGCGAACGAAAGTCGTGGTGCCCTGCCCGCCATCCACCAGGTCGCCGCCCAGGCGCTGAACAGCAGCGAGAACGCCGTCGTCCGCTCGGCGGTAGCGTCGATGACCCAGCGGTGCGGTTGCCGCCGGGAATTCCAACGAATCGCCAGGTCACCGGCCTCGTCTGTCAGTTCGCAATCGACGGACTCCCCATCGGCCCAAGGGCTGCGCCACGCGGTGGTCAGATTTCGCCACGCCGCGGACGGCATGACGTCGGAAGGACGCGGTTCAACGCCCGGATGCATCGAGATCAGAAACAAATCAGGACCGCGAACCGCCAGGCGCAATTCGTGGCGCCGCAATTCCAGCACAATATCGGATGCCGTTGCCACCTTACTGATGTCGGGAAACGGACTCTGTGGCGCGATCCCGTGCCGTGCCATGGCGCGCCAGTCAATCCGCAGCCTCCCCGAACGGCCCTCCACCCAGTTCTCCAGCGATTCGACGATATCGGACCATCGCCTGGACGGCGCCCTGCCACTCTTGCTCGCCACCCAGTCGTCCCACCAGTCGGCGACCTGCTCCGTCGGCAGCTCTGCCATCGAATCGTCGGGCCTTTGACTCGATTGACCGCTACGCCCCAAACCCAGTACGGCGATCCAGCGTTCCCACCATGACGTCTGATCCGAATCGATGCGAAGCAACCCTGGTGCGGTTTTCAATCGCCAGCCGCGGAACATCACCGGAACTCGAAACATCGGCTCATTAGCGGTCGCCAGCCATGCATTCGCCGAGGATTCGGCCTGCTGCTCGTATTCGATCGCGACAAAAATGAATCGACTGTCGGCCGCGATCGGTATATCCAGAACACCGGACTGTGCGGCGGACGGCACAACCGGGCGGCCCTGGATCGACATGCGCCGAAAACTCGTGCCGGGTGGAAGGCGCACTTCAAAGTTACCGGCGCCAAAGGACTCGATACGGCAGCGAGCGGTATGGATCAATTGTCCGGTCGGTCCGACCCAAGTCGTCAGCGAGAGGTCCCAGAGCAGCGCATTGCGGTCCAGGTTCCAGGGCACATCGCGCACCAGGTCGAGGCGACCGCCATGCGCGGGGCGATAGCGGAAGGCGCCGAGCATATCGGAAGTTTGTGTGTCGGTCGCGCGCGAGGGAATCGCATACAGTCCGGTCGATTCCAATCGAATGCGGGGATTGTTCGATTCGACATGAATCGTTCCTGTCTGCGAAGTAGCCTCGGGCAGCGACAGCAGCGCAATCGGCAAGCGATCGGCCAGTCCCAGCGATCGTTCGCCGACCAGCTCGAATTCAGCACCCAAAGGCGTCGAGAACGAGATCTCCCAGACCTCGCCGTCACCAACCCCCGCGGTACGCTGCTCGGCCTGCGACAGCCGGCGCGCCGTCATGCCGCGGGCGGCGGTCCCCTCCGCGCTCCAGTTCAGCGGCTCGGTGCGCGTCAATGAGGAATGCACAAGCAGCCGCGACACCTGGCTCGACTCCGGCCTGCATCGCACGCGATACGACTCGTGAACCTGTTCGGTATCGACCGCAACCGAGACGGAAATCTGCGCCGAGAATCCGGGCGTCCCGCCGCCGAGCTGCAATCGCAGGCGGCTGGCCGCCGAGTCATCGGCGAAGATAATCGCGGTCGGAGCAATTTCCAGCAGGGCACGCTCCGATTCGCCAATCTCGTCCGGCTCGTAACGATGGACTGCAAGGTCGCCCGTTAGTTCCGGCACAACCGACGAGTCGGTGTGGACGGCGATCAGTCGCCGCGATTCGCTGACTTCGCGCGGACGCAGCAGTCGCAAGTCGTCGATTGCCAGCGAGGTGCCCTCCGCGGGGCGATTGCGGTGAGCACGAACCAGGACTTTGACCGGATGGTCGGGCCGAATCGCCTCGCGGAACGCTACCCGCAATTGCCGCAATTGCGGATCGCTGGTATTGGTCAGTTCATAGTCGTCGAAAAGTTCGGCCGGAACGGTCTCCACTCCGTCGACCAGCCAGCCCTCGCGCAAGTCCGCCAGCAGCGCGAATCGTCTGCCGCGCTTCGCGGAAAGCTCGACGATCCCCTGAGCGGTGATCGCCGTGGATGTAATATGTAACGTCGTGCCCACGGAGGCGACCATCCGCGGTTCTATTTCCGATAGCCGCACTATCAGCCGGGCGTCGGGACTCTCCAGCCGCATCCGTATCGGCTCCCCGCCGCGCTTCTCGTCATCCGGTATCGCGACCTGGTGCGCGCGCTCCAGATCCATTTGTTGCAACGATAACGGAGGTGCGATCTGAATTTGAGTCGTACCGGACTGCCAGAGAAGCCTGGCCGGTTTGCAGCCGGGAAGCTCCCATTCCTGGTCCAGCGTCAGCGGCGTGATCGCGCGAAGTTGCAAAAATCGGTTTGTTGCCGACAACGGCGTTTTGAATTCGACGCGCAACCGGCGAGTCAAATTGTTTGACTCTTCGCTTTCGGCATCGCGGAACTCCTCGTCGATTTCCCATGAAAGCGGCTCGTCATCGAGCGTCAACGACATTACATGCAAAGCCCGGCCGAGCGCGAGATCTATTCGCGAGAGCGGCTCGTCGCCAACCATCAGCCGCAGATCCCATCGCAACTCCGCGCCGGACTCACGGATGTCGTAATACGCGTCGGTGCGGCAATAGGTCGGCGGTCGCGTGGCGCCCGGGGCATGTGCGGCCAGCAACATCAGCCTGCCCGCCTCGTTCCCCTGGAATTCCCAGCTCCAGCGGCGCGTCGTCGCCAGGTCCTCTTCAGGAAAGACTTCGATCACCCCTGATTCGACAACCGGCCGCAAATCGGCCGGCAATTCCAGCTCGACGCGGTTCTCCATTGCGTTCGGCGGTCGGAACTGGAACTCCAGCGAACCGTCGCGGTCGGTGCGGGAACCGCGCAGCGACCAGGCAAAGGCGAGATCCGCCGCCTGTTCAACGCGAAGCACCAGTTCCCCCGAAGCGCGCAAACCGAGCGCCGCGGGAACTGGCGGGGACTGCAGCCACCGCGCTTCGGTGACCGGCAGGTTGATGTCGCCCAGGACCAGGTCGACCGAGGACAGCGTTTCCTCCTTGCTTACCGTCCAGGTACCGCTGCCATCGACCAGTTGATCGCCTTGCAATCGGGCGCGGTAGCTGGCGCGGTCAATCCGAACGGCTCGCGGTGAACTTACTTGGGCCTGGACCTGCAACTGATGCAGCCGGCGTTGGAATTCGTCCCGCGACATCAACCGAAATCCACGTCCCAGGTCCTGGAGCAGTTCCTCGGGAACCAGGACGCGCCGATAATGCGGCGTTGCCGACTCCTGGGCCAGCGCGACCAGTGGCCCGACCCCAGCCGTGATTGCCACCAGAATCGCAACCAACAGCCGACTCATCGCTTCGGCTCCACGACCGCCGGCATCTGCAGCGAAATCGGCGACGTCGTGCCGGACGTTATTCCGCTTTCCCGACGGCGGAAACGGCTCTGGGAATCGGTCGAGGTCGCACCATGCACGACAACCCGCCGGGCCTGACGACGCAGGACGAGACCGCGCAAGCCGGCTCCAATCATCGCCAGGATCAGTCCAACCGCCGCCGCTTGAAGGACCAGAGTCGCCATGTCAGGCCAGATCCCCACGACGAAGAAGCCGAGAATCGCTAACGCCACCGGGATACTCGGATAGCGTGACGGTGGAAGATGCGTGGCGAACATTCCCAACGCAAAAACCACTCCCCCGAACAGCAACACCAATGTCGCCAGGCTGCCGAACTGGATCTGCGTCTGCACTTCCGAACCGAGCGTGCTGAAAAGATACTGGTTGGTATTTGAACGACTCGCTTCCAATGTCGGCGCTTGCAGCCAGCGTTCCAGCTCCGTGGGGCTAATACTCGCCTGCCGGTCCCAGAAAAAATTCCGCCAGCGCCACGTCGCGTGCGTGGAAAACGATGGCGGTCCGTCCAGCAGCAGCTCGCGGGCGGAACTGACCACATGCCAGTACGTCTGCTGTGGTGCGACCGCACTGCTGATCCGCGGAAACGTGACCGAAGTCCTTCCGAACCAGTTCGATTGCCGGGGAATTGTATAGAACATCTCCAACAGACAGTCGTTGCGTGGTACTTCCGGCGGCAGTTCGATTCGCAGCAGGCCACCCTCCATGATCGTCGGCCGGATCGTCATGCCATTGAGCGTAATCAACAATTCGTCCATCACCGTTGACGGCGGCATGCGCAGCGATAGAAAGTCGGCGGAGCAGGTCAGACGGGCAACATACCGCTCGGATCGCAGCTGACTTCCGAACCACGATTGAACCCACAATCGATGGAGGAGCACCATCCCGTTCGATTTCGTTTCTCTTCGGCGACTCAACAGCAAAATCCGTGGTGAATTCGTGGAACTCGTCAACGACATCTCGGTGGCCGGCAGCGCTCCACTCGCGCCGCTCCGAACCGTCCACTCATCGTCGGCCAACTCGAATTCCCATCCGGGAACGGCGGTGATCGAAAGCGAAGCCGGTCCCAGCTTGAAGTCACTTGTCGGCAGGGCGCGAACCAGTGGCACAGTTTCGCTGATCGCCGAAGCCTCGCCCACCGCCGAGCGGCCGATGGCGTAGCGGACGACGAGTTCGAATGCCCCCATCCTCGGAATCGGCAGCTTGTACGTCACAAGATTGATCCCCGATTCGGCCGCGAATGTTGCTGCCACGGGGGGCGATGAACTGGACGCCGAGCCAGAGGGTAAGGAGCCAGGTGCCGAGTCGCCGGTCAGGGTAATCGGATCGCTGCCGCTTGCTTCCAACATAACCTGAGGATCACCGAGTTCGCGTGCCTGATCGGGAATTTGCAAGGTAACTTGCGCAAGCGGTTCGTAGGCGACTCGGAACGCGCTCCGCTGTTCGACGGAAATGCGATGATTCTCGACGCGCAGCAAGTCGCGGCTGGTGACTTCCACGGTCCGCCGGCGGATCTGGAAATCGGCAACAAAACGTGTTTCCCGAGCGTCGATCCGTTCGCGGTAGAAGAGCGCCTGCTGCTGGCGCGGCCCCAGGTTCGCGGGTCGCGGTACGGAGTCGGGAATCAACCCGGATAACTCGCGTACCCGCGGATTCAACTCGATATTGTCCAGAGGCGCAACAACCAGGCTGGCGGTCGTGCCCGCGGCCGCCAATGCTCGCGGCAAAGTGACGTCCACCGTCGATCCACCTTCCGGGATTTCCCGATGAGCGATCACGCGAAGCTCAAATCGACCAGGGTTGGCCGCGTTACGCACCAGCGGAACCGTCAATAACGACGATTCATTCTTGAGAATCCTGTCCACCGCCACAATCGATTCGGGCGCGACGTTGTCGACCGTCCAGCCCGACATGTCGATCTCCACCTGGCTCACTTGCCGGCCCACGACCTGATAAGCAAATGTCGACTCCAGCACGACCTGCTCGGGCGAAATCGTCAGCATATGGCTCGGTTCAACCCGGATCGGATTAATCTTGCGAATTCGCAGGCGAGCGGAAAAAGGTTGGCGGGAAAATTCGCATCGCTCGGAGGTTCGCGATCCCACTTCCGACGGCAGGCTGTCAACGCGGCGAATGTTGGCCTCGTCGGCAAGCTCGACCTTCCAGCCGTCCTCGACGGTGATCTCGACCGTGCCAACTTGCCGCACCGCTCCGTCGATTTCAAAGCCGTTGATCGCAATCGCTTCCAGCGACTCGTGGGGGACGATTTCGCCCCGCAATCGAAACTCCCAGGGGCTTGCCGCGCGGCCATCCGGTCGGATTTCCAGCACCGAGCCGGTCGCCTGGTCTTCCACGTTGATCATCGTGTACCCGGATTCGTCACCCGACTCGAGTCGCATTCCGGCCGGTAACCGGATCCGGAATGGTCCCAGCGTGCCGCGACTGCTCGAAAGACGAATGCGCGCGTCGACTCGAACCTGTCGCGGATCGAAGACATGGAATTGAATGTTGGAGGCCGATTCCAACACCGGATCCGGCACCGTTCCCTCTTCCGCTTGACGCCAATTCAATTGGAATTCGCCGCCGATGCCGACGACCGTCAATTCGGTCGAGTCGGGTGTAGGATGCTCCAACGGCAGCAGCCCCGATCCTTCGCTGACTCGGGCCATGACCTGGCGAAAAGGAAACGTGATCCGCAATTCCGAAGTGGTCGCGCGAGGCGCCGTGAAGTGCAGTCGCCGTTCACCCGCCAGTTCGCGTATCGGCAGTTCCATTTCCCACCGCAAACTGCGCGCGCGATTCTCTCCCCCTTCAACCCACCAGAGGTAACCTTCGGTCGGTTCGTAGTGCAGAAAATGTTTGCCGGAGCCGTCCCAACTGGGCAGTGCGCGCACAATCGCGTCGGCGAATCGCAATGGAATGCGTACCCATTCACTCTTTTTCAACAGGATGTCGGCGACGATTGCGAGTCGAACGCGGGACCCATCCACGGTTCCGGTGACCTCCAGGCGCTGGATGCTGTAGGCCGGCGGCGCTGCGGCCGCCGAGCCGCCGCGGTCACGGTCATAGAGCCGTTGGAATTCCTCAAGTCCCATATCCAGAACCGGCACCAGGGCTCCATTGCGGTCCAGCAGATAGAACAGGTCGGGTTTCGCCTCCCGAATCTCCGCTCCCGCCGGCAAGTTGGCTCGCGCAGTCCCTGCGGGCCGACCTTGGGGCGGCTTCTTGGGAGGATCGATCGGATCCTGAGCGCGCACGCCGCGTGCTAGCAGCAGCAACAACAGGACTGCCGCGGATGCCTTTTTCGGGTTCCGCCAACGTTGATCGAGCCCCAATGAACCGGCCTCAAAATCGAGTGATGCGGCCTGTCAAATCACCAGCCAGCGCCAAGGATAAGTTCGTACGCGCTGTCGTCGCCTTCGTTGTACAGTGCGTGGGCAATCGGTTCGGGAGGAGAACCTCGGCGACCAACGCGACATTCCATGCTTGTACGCTGTTTTATCTTACCCAGCCCGCGTCGATTCTCAAAGCTTTGCTTCCGCGTCGCCGTCCGATTGAGGACGACGGACGCTCCTGGAATCGAAACGAGCATCGACCCGCTGAATTACCGACATAAGTTCTTGGTGCGTGGACGTTTGTGAGGCGGCGATCAGCTCGGGCTGGTCAAGGTCCAACGGTTCACCTCGTAAATTCGTGATAATCCCTCCCGCTTCTTCAAGAATCAGAGCCCCGGCGGCGACGTCCCACGACTTCACGCTTGTCGTCCAATAGGCATCGAGTCGGCCCATGGCGACATAACAAAGGTTGAGGGCGGCGGAGCCCAACCGTCGTACCGATTGACTTTCTTCCAGAACCTCAATGAATCGTTCGATTTCCAAGGAGCCTCGGCGAACGACCGGCGAAAAACTGGCCGCCACCAGAGCGCTGGAAAGCGTTCCGCAGCTGCTTGGCCGAATCCGAGTCCCATTTCGACGCGCGCCGTGCCCCGCCGAGGCGATAAAGCACTCCCGCGCCCACGGGTCATAGACCACGCCGACGACCCGCCGGTGCTTCTGCCGCAAAGCAATCGATACGGCAAAGCCCGGCAGTTGGTGAACGTAATTCGCCGTGCCGTCCAGCGGATCGACGACCCATTCCCAGCCATTTTCACCAGGTATCGAATCCCCTTCCTCGCCTTGGAAACCGTGCTCAGGAAAGGACTTGAGCAAAATGGATCGAATAACCGATTGTGCTTCGAGATCCGCCTCGGTCACCAGGTCTTTCGGTCCCTTCTCCCGAACCGATTTGCGTTCCAACCAGTGCAAAAGCACGTCCCCAGCACACCGCGCCGCGTCTTCCGCCACCCTGACAAACTCGGCCGTGCATTCCTCCATCATCCGCTCCCCCCGTAGCTCGAAACTTGTTTCGAGTTGCCCCGTAAT
>Ga0194128_10000226_pt1 | contig 105919 bp, 71 predicted proteins | sample TA2KigCa65mmetaG_FD_148650 | JGI IMG/M metagenome (GOLD analysis project Ga0194128, IMG submission 148650) | Freshwater microbial communities from Lake Tanganyika, Tanzania - TA2015037 Kigoma Deep Cast 65m | ecosystem: Environmental > Aquatic > Freshwater > Lake | place: Tanzania: Lake...
GGCGATGCACCCCTCCCCCACTTTGAATATTATTGCCGGCTGGCGCAGTCCGATCACGGCCCAGGTCGGCATCGCGGCCAAGGTGCAGCACGCGCACCCGGAATGCGGAAACGGAGTGACGTGGGTGTTGGAAGTGCGCCGGGGCAACACGCGCCAGCAGCTTGCAGCGGGGGTTTCGCACGGCGCGCAAGTGATTTCGATCGGACCGTTCGAAAATACTCCGATTCGAAACGGAGACCTGGTCTCGCTGATAATCGGACCAAGAGACGGGAATCATGGCTGCGACTTGACCGCGGTCGATTTGACCATCGTCGCGGGCGAACGAAAGTGGGATCTGGCGGGCGACGTTTCTCCAGATATCCTGGCCGGGAATCCGCATGCCGATTCCCAAGGAAACCCGGATGTATGGCACTTCTTCACGGAACCCGTGGCGGGGGCCACCGGGCAGGTTATTCCGCCGGGGTCGCTGCTCGCCAAATGGCAGGCGGGCACCGCGGAGGCCCGCGTGGAACTGGCCCGTCAACTGCAACAGCTTGTACTCTCGCGCGATCCGCTGCCGGCCGATTCCCCCGACGGCATTCTTCGCCGGCAGATTACTTCCCTCGGTGGTCCCCTGCTCTCCCACTTGCGGCGCCGGTCATCGACGGGGGAACGCGACAACAAGACGAAACAGTCTGGTTCCGATCCGATGGCCGAATTCGGACTGCCGCCGGAGATTTTTGGGACGATTCCAAAATCGACAGATCGTTCCGCGAGCGACGACACTCTGCCCGCGGCGACGGGGATCAACATTGACAGCATTTGCGTTCGCGCACCTTCGATCATTGAACTGCGCTTGCCGGCCGACCTGGTTGCCGGGGCGGAGTTCGTCGCCGCATGTGGGCTGCATCCGCAATTTGGACGCGAGGGAAGTGTGCAGCTGCAGGTCGCGACCTCGAGACCGGAGCGGGCGCCCGAACTGGTTCCCGCACTGGCGTCCGAATCCAACGTCGGTGGCGCATGGACATCCAACAACCGGCGTCTGGTCTTGGCCTCGCCCATTCTCACCGAGGAAGGCACGGCGGCACGCCGCAGATTCGCGGCGGCGTTTGATGAATTTCGAGCGTTGTTTCCGATCGCCCTCTGTTACACCAAGATTGTTCCGGTCGACGAAGTCGTCACGTTGACGCTGTTCTACCGGGAGGACGACGCGCTGCGACGTCTGATGTTGAGTGACTCGGAATCGGAACAGCTGGACCGGCTTTGGGACGAGCTTCACTTTGTCAGCAATGACGCTCTGACATTGGTTGACGCCTTCCAGCAATTGATGGAGTATGCGACGCAGGATGCCGATCCCAAGGTATTTGAACCGATGCGCCAGCCGATCCTGGATCGGGCGTCGGCGCACCGCAAACGGCTGGTCGAGGCGGAGCCGAGGCAGCTCGATGCCGTGATTCGACTTGCCGGGCGCGCTTTCCGTAGGCCGCTGTCCGAGCGCGAAGAGCGCGAACTGCGGACGCTGTACGCCGATTTGCGACGCCAGGAGCTGGTGCACGACGACGCGCTGCGATTGACGCTCGCTCGGGTTCTTGTCGCGCCTGCGTTCCTGTACCGCGTCGAACAGCCAGCAGCAGGTGATCAGGCGACTGCCGTTTCCGATTTCGAGCTGGCGAGCCGGCTGAGTTACTTTACCTGGTCATCCTTACCTGACGACGAACTGCTGCATGTGGCGGCAGAAGGCCGGCTTAGAGATCCGGACGAACTGGTGCGCCAGTTGCATCGCCTGTTGCGCGACCCCAAATCGCGCCGACTGGCGATCGAATTCGCCTGCCAGTGGCTGCAAATCTACAACTTTGATCAACTCGATGAAAAAAGCGAACGCCATTTCCCGTCGTTCGCCGGTCTGCGGTCCGCGATGTACGAGGAGTCCATTCAGTTCTGCGCAAATCTGTTTCAAAATGACCGATCGATCCTGGACCTGTTGGATGCCGATTATGTTTTTGTGAACGAAGCGTTGGCGAGCCATTATGGGCTGGAGGGAGTCCAAGGGATCGGATGGCAACGGGTCGACGGAGTGCGTGCGAAAGGCCGAGGTGGTATTCTCGGAATGGCCGCGACCCTTGCCAAACAATCGGGTGCGTCGCGCACCAGCCCGATTCTGCGGGGAAACTGGATCAGCGAAGTACTGTTAGGCGAGAAGTTGCCGAAGCCGCCCAAGGGCGTGCCGCCGCTTCCCGATGATGAAGCGGCAACCGAGGGGTTGACCGTGCGGCAATTGGTCGAACGGCACAGCAGTGAGCCTAAGTGCATCGTCTGCCATCAGCGGATCGATCCGCTCGGATTCGCTCTGGAAGAATTCGACGCCATCGGCAAACGGCGGGAAAAGGACTTGGGGGATCGGCCGATCGACGCGACAACCCGGCTGATGGACGGAACACCGCTGGAGGGGGCACAGGGACTACGCGGGTATCTCAGCCAAACGCGGCGTTCCGCCTTTGTTCGGCAATTCTCTAGGAAACTGTTAGGATATGCTCTGGGGCGGGCGGTCCAGCTGTCCGACGAACCGCTTCTGGAGGAAATGGAACGGAAACTCGCCGACAACGACTACCGTGTCGTCCCCTTGCTGGAGATGATTGTTTCCAGCTCGCAATTCCGACAGATCCGTGGTCGTGCCGCGACGCAAACGGATTAAGACGGTGATCATTCGAATCGCAAGAAGAACACGATCCTAGCCGAGGAGCGAAGAAGATGAACGCATATCAATTTGATCGCCGAGCAATGTTGCGAGGGCTTGGTGTCAGCATGGCTTTGCCCTGGATGGAGTCGCTGCCTGTCTGGGGCGACACGGCGGTTCGAGCCGGATCGAGCAGCGAAGCGCCAGTCAGGCTCGCGGTCTTATTCGCCGGGAACGGATTTCACGGTCGCGAGTGGTGGGCGAAAGGGACCGGCGCAGGAATGGAACTGGGGCAGGTTCTGTCACCCTTATCGGAGCTGCGGGAAAAGCTGCTGTTCATTCGCGGCTTGTACAACGAGCAAGCGTTGAAGGGGAACATTCACAGTTCGCAGACGGGCAATCTGCTCTCGGGAGCGCCGCTGGCCTCTGGAGGGGAGATTCGCTCCGGTACCAGTGTCGACCAGCTTATGGCCCAGACTTATGGTCGTTCCACCAAGGTTCCCAGCCTGGTACTGGGTTGCGAACCGGCCAATCCTTCGGTCCACAAAAACTACTCGATGCTCTACAGCTCACATATCTCCTGGAGCTCACCGACCACTCCCACGCCGCTTGAGTTGTATCCGGCCCTGGCGTTTGACCGGTTGTTCAAGGACGAGGTTCAGCGGGGTGACAAGAGTGTGCTCGACGCGGTGCTGTCTGACGCCGGCGACTTGCGTCGGCAGATCAGCGCGGCCGATCAGCGCAAACTCGACGAGTATCTCGATTCGGTGCGCGAGGTCGAACTGCGAATCGAGCAGGCGGGCAAGAAAGGCGAACTGCAGGGCTGGCGTCCCACACTCGAAAAGCCCGACCAGCCGCGGCCTCCCGAGGGCATTCCGCAGAACATCGCCGACCATATGCGTTTGATGTGCGACATTCTCGTGCTGGGCTTTCAAACCGACAGCACGCGGATCACGACGTTGAAGCTCAACAACGACCACTCGTCGCTCCGATTTCCGCATCTGGGCGTCGACTATATGATTCATCACCTGCTTTCCCATTCGGATACCGCGGACTGGCTGAAGGTGAATCAGTTCTTTGTCGAACAGCTGGCATACATCGCCAGGAAACTGGATTCGATCCAGGAAGGTGAACGCACCGCGCTCGACAATTCGATGCTGCTTTTCTGTTCCAGCATGATGACGGGAGCCCACGATGCCACCCAGCTACCGGTAGTCCTGATGGGGCGAGGTGGCGGGCGAATCGAGACTGGCAAGGTTCTCGATTATCGCGACAAGCCCAACCGGCAGCTGTGCCGGCTCTATCTCTCGATGATGGACAAGATGGGATTGCGGCTCAACTCGTTTGGTGACGCAACCGAACCGCTGGACGCGATCTGATGATGTCGGCTCGCGATCGAGATGCCCGGTTTGGTTTGCGGCGCTCGGCGGTTGTCCTGGCACTGCTGGTGATTGTCGCCGTACATGCCGCGTCCCATCGCAATGCGTCGGGCGGTGAACTCTGGGAACCGGACTTGATGATCCGCATCCCCAGGGTTGGCGGCGTGCAAGTCAGCCCCGACGGTACGCGGGCTGCGTGCACGGTCCGCCGAGCCGTACTGGAGGGCGACAAGAGCCAATACCTGACACAGATTCACCTGGTTGACTGCGCGACACTTGCTCGTCGCCAGTTGACCCGGGGTGACACGTCGTGTGACGAGCCGCAGTGGTCTCCCGATGGCCAGTGGCTGTCATTTCTCTCGAGTCGGGGTGGTAAGCGGGGAGTCTGGCTTATCCGACCGGACGGAGGGGAGGCGGCACTCTTGACGGACCATGGCACCGATGTGAGCGGTTACCGTTGGTCGCCTGACGGACGGTCGCTGGCATTTATCGCCACCGAACCGCTCACCGCCGACCAGGAGGCGCGCCAGCGTCGTCGCGACGATGCTCGTATCGCAGGCGAGGAACTGAGAAACGCGCGGTTGTACGTGGTGCCGGTGACTGATCCGCCGCAGCCGCAGCGCGACGCGCGCGTATTGACCCCGGCGGATCGGAGTGTGCAGGTCGAGTCGGGACGCGCGGGGAAAGTCGCGTTCGATTGGTCACCGGACGGAAAAGCGATCGCCTTTTCCCACACGGTGACTGCGAGTCCCGATGCATTTGGAAGCGCTGACATCTCGGTGGTACACCTCGACGACGGCAGGATTGAGGAGCTGGTGGCAACCGCCGCGGCCGAGTCGGCTCCGCTGTATTCGCCGGACGGGGGTTTCGTTGCGTTCACGTCGAGCGACATCCCGCCTTCCTGGGCCGGTTCGCGGCGCGTCCGTGTGATTTCGCTTGCCGATTTTTCCGTCAGGGAGCTGGCCGACACCCAGGACGGCTATGGTCGATACTCCGACCTGATCGGATGGTCGGCCGATGGCGCGAGCATTTATTTTTGTGAAGCGCACGGCGCGACGCTGCGCATCATGGAATTGCCGCTGATGGGAACTCCGGTCGCGATCAGCACCGCCGACGGAATGTCGCTCAGCGGCGTGACGATGAACGCGCGCCGTACGCACTTCGGCTGGAGTTGGGAATCGTTCGACCATCTGAACGAGGCATACGTTTCCCCGGTGGGGAAATTCGCACCGACCGTGGTCAGCCGCATGGCGGAGGAGTTAAGGCTGCCCGAACTGGGCAGATCGGAGATGGTCCGCTGGAAGTCGACCGACGGCCTGGAAATTGAGGGTGTCTTGACGCTGCCAGTGGGATACCGCGACGGGGCTCGCGTCCCGCTGCTGGTGATTGTGCATGGGGGACCCATGGGAGTCTTTACCCGAACGTTCGACGGCACGGCGGGGCCCTATCCGGTGGCCGCATTCGCGTCGCGCGGTTATGCGATGCTGCGCGCGAACGTCCGTGGCAGCAGCGGATACGGCCGCAAGTTCCGTTACGCGAACTACGGCGACTGGGGCGGCGGCGATTATCGCGACTTGATATCCGGTGTCGAACATCTGATCAAAAGTGGCATCGCCGACCCCGATCGCCTGGGGATCATGGGGTGGAGTTACGGCGGCTATATCACCGCCTGGACCATCACGCAGACCAGCAGGTTCCGGGCCGCCTCGGTCGGCGCTGGTGTGACGAACCTCACGAGTTTCACCGGTACCGCGGACATTCCGGGATTCCTGCCCGATTATTTTGGGGACGAGCATTGGAATCGGGATGAGCCGTACCGCGAACGGTCCCCGATCCGGCATGTTCGAGGCGTCGCGACGCCGACGCTGATCCAGCATGGCGAGCGGGACCTACGCGTACCGCTGTCCCAGGGCGAGGAACTCTATAACGCGCTGAAGCGGCAAGGCTGCCCGACCGTGATGGTGATTTATCCGCGGTCACCGCACAGCATCGAGGAACCGCGCCTGCTGCTCGATTGCATGCGACGCAATCTCGACTGGTTTGCGACTCATCTCGACCAGCCTTGATGTCGAAACCTATCGACGGTCACTGCGGGAACCGCGGATTGCTGTCGATGAACGATCAATGCGATTCGGATGTTCGTCAGGTGCGGCGTGACTGGTATCGCCCGAAGCACGCGCATAGCCGCTACACTTCCACACGCCGGCGCGATGCTGCAGATCGAGAGCCGGCCGGGTCGATAGCCTAGTTTGTTGCCCGTGGTCTTCCGCTTCCATCCTCCCGACGCCAAGAGCTGCTATGCCATCACGACGTGACGACTACGCCGACGAACTTGAATTGGAACGATCTACACGTTCGCGCAAACCGGCATCCTCGGTACAAACGCCCCTCGAAACCTACCTCCGCGAAATCAACGAAACAGCCCTGCTGTCGGCCGCGGACGAACACGAGCTGGCGGATCGCATCGCGGCCGGCGACGTCCATGCCCGGGATCGGATGGTGCGAGCCAACTTGAGGCTAGTGGTCAACATCGCCCGTGGCTACACCGGCAAGGGGCTCGGCCTGCAGGACCTGATTGAGGAAGGGAACCTGGGTCTGCTGCGGGCGGTGGAAGGCTTCGATCCGAACATGGGAACCCGCTTCAGCACCTATGCCAGTTACTGGATCAAGCAGTCGATCAAGCGGGCGCTGATCAATTCGGCCAAGACGATTCGTATTCCGGCATACATGGTGGAATTGTTGTCGAAATGGCGGCGAGCCAGCGCGCGACTCACGGAGGAGCTGGGAAGGACGCCGACTCCCGAAGAGATCGCCAGGGTCTTGGGACTCGCCAAGAAGAAGTTGCCGATTATCAAGAAGGCGATCCGGATCTATAACTCCATGCCGCAGTCCGACCAGGCGGACGCCGGATGGTCGCTGGGCGAGATCGTCATGGACGAGCGGCTGAAAAATCCGGAACAGGAGCTGGTCGAGCACGACATTCTGAAGCATGTGCTGGAAATGATCCGCACCATGGACACGCGGGAAGCCACGGTGCTCAAAATGCGATTTGGCCTGGAAGATTACGCGCCGCACACGCTCAAGGAGATCGGTGAGGAGTTAGGATTGACTCGCGAACGGGTCCGGCAAATCGAAGCGGAAGCGCTTGGCAAGCTTGCTTCCGGCCTGGACGATCCGCTCGATCTGAACGCGCTCAGTTTGGCCCGCTGATTTACCGGGCAATCCTGAAGATCGAGTAGCGCCGCGGTGGGCCGCAATCACCGATTCCTTTCGCAAACCGGTCAGCGGGCCTAGAATGGGTGCGTGGCGGTGCCGCCGTGCGGCGGTGGCGATCCAGCGATGGCAAACGGGATCTATTTGCAGTGATGGCGGTCAAAATCTGTGGGCTTGCCCTGTTTGCGGCGGGAGGCGAGGGTGTCGATGGGTTTCTCGGCACGCGCGGTTCCATCATGCTGGACGTCGTCTTTCTGGCGATGTTCACCGTCGTGCCCGCGCTGTTATTCAGCGCTTACCTGGCCAAAGTAAAACGGCGATTTACGGCGCACAAAACGATACAGCTCGCGCTGGGGATCGTGCTGCTGCTGGCAGTTGCGGCTTTCGAAGTCGACATGCAACTGATCACCGACTGGCGGTTGCGGGCACGACCATCCCCCTATTTTCGTGTTGACGCATGGAACACGGTTCTGACAAGCCTGGTTGTACACCTGACATTCGCGGTTCCGACGTTGTTTCTCTGGGTCCTGGTCATCGTTCAGGCTCTGCGAAAGTTCCCGAATCCGCCGCGGCCGAACGCGTACAGTCCCAGCCACAAGAAGGTCGCCTGGGCGGCGACCCTGGGAATGGTCGGCACCGCACTCACCGGCTGGGTCTTTTACTGGCTGGCATTTGTGGCTTGAGGTTGCTGGTGGGGCGACGTCGATCAATAATGGATACCGTCGAGTGGTCTAGTGAGTGTGGGTGAACGATGATGGTGGAAATCCGACAGGTCGGAAAGCGAAGTTGGCGGGAGCAGCCCGGGGCAGGCAAGGGGCAGTACCGTAGCGACACGGTCGCGTTCTGGGACCGGAGTCGTTGGTTGCGTCGCTCGATCGCTATGCTGCTGGCACTTGCGGCGGTGTCGCTAACGATCGTTCCGTCGAACGCGCAGCAAAAGTCGCAACGCAAGCGGGTCGCCGCGCCCCAATGGGACAAAAAAGAGGTGCGGAGAATCTTCTTTGAAAACGCTTTCGACGGCACCGTTTTGATCGGCGAGCGTCCGGCGGAATTTGGTGCCGGCGGCAAACCGAACGGCAGTAAAGTCGCCGGCAGTGGCTCCAGCGGCGGGACCAGAAACCAGGACGCTTCTGTCGGCGACGGTGCTGGGGCGACGGAATCGGGTTGGGCGTCGAGGATCGATGGTTCGGTAATCGAGGACGAGGTCAAAGCGGTTCGGATCGAGGTGGATGAATGCGTCACCAACCCCACCGACTTTGCCGGGCGAGGATACAAGCTGGCTCGGATGCACTTCACGACGCTGGCAATGCTGTTTGGCATCGCCTCGGAATATGATGGAAATGTGCGATGGAAGTCGGATGCCCCGTCGGCCCGCGACGCTTTCGCGCGCGCGGCAGCCAATGCCAAGGCGGGCGGCAACGCGCAAGTCTACGCCGAAGCCAAGGCCCGCAAACAGGATCTGCAGGCGTTGATCGGCGGTGAGGGATTCGCGAACAAAACGAATGCGGAAGCGAAAACGGTCTGGGGACAGACATGCGATCGGCTGCCGCTGATGCAGCGTCTGGAGTTGTCACAGTCAATGCGCATGCAGCCGTGGACGGCCGACAAGGCCGGTTTCAAAGCGAACAAGGAAAGCCTGTTGCACGAAGCGCAAATCGTCGCCGCGATTGGCGAAGTCCTGTCGCGCGAGGGCATGGCCGACGCCGATGCGGACGAATACACGGCGTTCTGCCACTCCCTGAAAAAAGGGGCCCTGGATGTGCTCGAAGCAATCAAACTGGACAATGATGATCTTGCCAGGAAGGCGGTGGGAGATATCAATCTGAGCTGCGACAAATGTCACGGCTCGTATCGAAACTGAGGAGCCATTCGGTGCAGGCCAAGTTAACGGTCGTGGGCGGTACACACGCCGGCAAGTCGATTCGACCCAAGTTGCCGGCCGTGTTTGGGCGAGGTCAAGGCGCGACGGTCAAACTGCCGTATGCTCTCGTCAGCCGTCAGCATTGTGAGATCCGCGCCGAGGGCGACCGACTATTTGTGCGCGACCTTGGCTCGACCAATGGCACCCTGGTCGACAATCAAAAAATCACCGAAACCGAGTTGCGTTCGGGCTGTACGCTTACGGTCGGAACGGTGACGTTTTCTGTCGAAGCGCTGGAGTCCCCCAAAGCCGATCCCAAGGGCCGTTTCAGGGTAAACGACGCACGCGGGTCGAAGCGCGGAAAGCGAACCGACAGTCAATCGTCCAGCGACCGCCATGGGCGTTTGGCGAAGCCGCGTCCAGCAGCACCAGCATCCTCCGACCAATCGGCGGCGCCAACGCCCACAATCGACTTTGCGGCCGTTGCCCCTTCCGTGGAAGCGGACGCCGACCATCAGCAATCGGATCCGTCGGTCGTACTGCATACCGTCGCCGACAGTTCCATTTCTTCCGATTCGATCCTGTTGAATCCCGACAAGTACCTTCCGCCACCCGCAGCAGCGCCGCCGTCGATCCCCCTGCCGTCGCCGTACGCAACGCCGCCGACTTCCCGAACTGTGCCGGTTGCTTCCGTTCCCGGGCAAACGGGAGCGGCCGCGCCCGTCGCGAAACTGGCAACGATTGTCGGTACGGCCGCGCCGGTGGCGGCTCGTGTCGCAGTTCCCGTGACTTCTGCGAACGTCAACATCAGATCGGTGGGCAGCCCGGCGATGCCTGCTCCAACCGCAGGCCCCGCGGCCAATGCCAATCCATTATGGCCACCGAACATGCCTGGCACGGACGCGGAAACCACCGCCAAGCCTGACGACGACGATGACGGTCTGTCGGAGTTCCTGAAGTCACTCCATCGCTGACAATACCGCCGCTCTGTTCGTCGGCGAATCAGTGCCTGCGGTGGAACGGGATCGCCACTGCATCCAAGCGGCATGCGTCCCAAACGTCGCGCACGCGAAGAAAAGGTCACCGCCAAGCGTGTATCGGAAAAACGGAAGTGCGTTTACGTAGCAACGGGCCAGCCCCGACAGAGAGCGATCGTAATGCGTGGAAAGGATCCAGCATGCAAAATTCGTGACCAGGAAGAAGGCGAACGACCCGGCCAGCGAGCAAACCAGCAAGCCAGCGAAAGCCGAACCCAGGCGGAACCGGTCGCCGCTCCTGTGGGAAAACGCGCGCCGTAAAAATGGGCCGGCGAACACGGGTGCGGCCAGCATCAGATAAACGACGGCCATCAACCGTGGGTCATATCCGCCCAGGATCAGGTCGGATAGCCCCATTACCAGGAACGGGACCGCCAATGCCGCCGCGGTTCGCCCCGATCGTGCCGACAACCAGAGTCCGGTCGTATCCGGCTGACCTGTGCCGCACCGCCGGACTGCAAAGTAATAGCCGGCAAACATACCGAGTGCGGCGACCGGCTTGAAGTTGGGCAGTTCGCGGAATTCGATACGCGCGGCGACTCCCAGCGCTACAAGCATCGCCCAGACCGAAAGATCCATTAGCGGCAAACGGTTGCTCTTCATGAAATTCACAGTCGACTCCTGGCACGGGATCCACAATGCGCAACGCGGTAGCCGAATTCTACTTATATTCCGAGAACTTCCACAAGACGACGTCGCCGGCTTCGAGCGGATAGATTGCAAAACTGCGATCTCCCAGCTTGTCGTTGACGCGGAAGATCCAATTGCGACCGGTCCCTTCGTTTTTCAGATCATCGATTTTGGTCAGAAAGCATGTTGCGCCCGATCCTTGGGACTCATAGCGGATTCCGCGAGGATGACGTTGCGCCAGCTTCAGCAGGTCCTCCACCGTCATTTTTTCCTTCCAGTCCAATGCCACAAATCGCTTTTCGAAACCGTCGCCATAGTCGATGGTCAGGCGAACTGTTGGCTTGGAAGCGGCCGGCTGGTCGACCTCCGCGGAGCGAGCGGACGAAATCAAGAGGAGTGCGAACAGCAAGCAAGCCAGGCTGGACAATCGGCGATCCATAAGCGGAACTTTCCGTGGCGAGGAGTCGTTGGGCCGGAATGAGGCCCGGGATGCGGAGGATTTCAATCGGTAGGCTCACGATACTCTGCGGAGCTTGCCGTTGCCAGGGCGGGAGGAGGAGCCAGACCGAGCCACCTATACCGACCCGGCCGTTAGCTGATAGCATTCCTGCTGTCGGCTGCCTTGCTACCTGCTGCTTGAATGACGCAAAGGATCGTCGCCAATGGCATCGCCATCTTTGACCCTCTCTTTCCCCCGCGCGGATCTGGCGCAGATTACTTTCGACACACCCGGCAAGAGTGCGAACATCCTGTCCTCATCGGTTCTGGACGAACTGGATGCGATTCTGGACGGTCTGGCGGCGAATACGCAGCTTGCCGGGCTGATCTTTGTTTCGGGTAAGCCGGGAGTATTCATCGCCGGCGCCGACTTACGGGAATTTGTCGCCGCCATGCCGACGATTACGGAAGCGGAGACGTACCGATTATGTCGACGGGGGCAGCAGCTGTTCGCTCGACTCAGCCAGGTTCCCTTTGTGACCGTCGCGGCCATCGGAGGGACTTGCCTGGGAGGTGGCGCGGAGCTGGCTTGTTGGTGCGACCGTCGCGTGATGAGTACGCACGATCGCTGCGAGTTGGGATTGCCGGAAGTGAAGCTGGGCTTGATTCCGGGATGGGGCGGCACGGCACGCGTGCCGCGGATCGCGGGACTTGCGAATGCGATCGAACTGATCACCGGCGGAGAGCCCCTGGATGCTCGTTCCGCATACCAGTGGGGACTGGCCGACGATCTGGTGCCTGCCGAGCGCCTAATGGCGGCGGCGCAGCGGATGGTTGACGACGAGAAGTCGTCGGGGAAATTCCTGCGCGACCGCGAGCGATGGAGTCGACCGATCGCGATCGATGCGACAGAACTTGCCTATCTGTCGGCGGCCGCATCGGCGACGATACAACAGCAAACCAAGGGGGCCTATCCGGCTCCGATCGCGGCCTTGGAACTGATGATCGAGGCATCCTCCGATCCACTCGAGACCGCCTGTGACAAGGAAGCGCAGCGGATGTCGACGCTGTTTGGGTCGCCGGTGAACAAGGCGTTGTTGAACGTCTTCTTCCTCAACGATCGTATCAAGCGAGACAGCGGCATCGCCGGAACGGAGACTGCGCCGAGAACGATTTCCCACGTCGGGATCATCGGTGCCGGGATCATGGGTAGCGGTATTGCGGCGGCGCACGTCAAACGGGGCGTCGCCACACGTTTGACCGATGCCGACAAGAACGCTCTTGCCAAAGGCGATCGGGCCATCTTTGACGAAGTCGCGTACAACAGGAAAGCCAAAGGGCCTGATCTGCAGAAGGCGCTGCAAGCGACGCCGCTGCTGCAATGCACCCAGGATCTCATGGAACTCGCGCATTGCGACCTGGTAGTGGAAGCGGTCGTTGAAAATGCCGACGTGAAGCGCCAGGTCTATTCCAGACTGGAGCCATTACTTGGCGAAAACGGGCTGCTGGCCTCAAACACTTCCACGATTCCGATTAGCAGTCTGGCGAACGGATTGAAACGTCCCGATCGCTTCTGCGGCCTGCACTTCTTCAATCCGGTGCGGCGGATGCAGCTGGTCGAGGTGATTCGCGGGCGTGAAACGAGCGACGAGACCGTGGCGACGTTGGTGGCGCACGCAAAACGGATCGGCAAGCTGCCCATCGTCGTGCGCGACGGACCGGGCTTCCTGGTCAACCGCCTGTTGAGTCCGTACATGAACGAAGCGCTGCACCTGTTGACCGAGGGGATTGAACTCCGGGAGATCGATCGCGCTGCCAGGTGGTTCGGGATGCCGATGGGCCCAATCGCACTCTACGATATGGTCGGGATCGATACCGCATTCTACGCGGGACGCACGATGTGGGAAGCGTTTCCCGATCGCGTGATCGCGTCACCGATCCTCCCGGCGTTGATCCGGAAACAACGGCTGGGACAGAAATCGGGAAAAGGCTTCTATTCGTACCAGAACCGCAAAGGTGTGCCGCAGTCCGACCCGGAAATGTCGCAACTGCTGGAACCCTACTGCCAGCCGACACGCACCCTGCCGCGCGAAACGCTGGTCGATCGCCTGATCCTGCCGATGTTGCTGGAAGCGACTCGCGCGCTTTCCGAAGCGGTTGTACGCGATCCGCGCGACGTCGATTTCGGACTGATCTTCGGACTAGGTTTCCCGGCCTACCGCGGCGGCCTGCTGTTCGACCTGGACAAAGAAGGTCCGCGGCGGATTCTGGAACGGCTGCGGCCCTATGAAGCACTGGGAAGTCGATTTCAGCCAACATCGTACTTGCGTCAGTTAGCCGATCGCGACCAGCGGTTTTATCAGTGAGGTTGCAATCATGGAACGAGCGGTAATCGTGGATGCGGTACGGACGGGAATCGGCCGCGCGCACAAGGACCGTGGGTATTTTCGCGATGTTCGCGGCGACGATCTGGCGGTGGCATCGGTTCGAGCATTGGTGGAACGGACGGGAATCGACCCCGCTGCGATCGAGGATCTGATTCTTGGCAACACCCAGCAGACATTGGAACACGGGCTGAATGCCGCGCGTACGGTAGGGCTGATGGCAGGCGCGGCGATCACAACGGGCGGCGCGACGGTCAATCGGCTTTGCGGCTCCAGCCTGCAGGCGCTGCATCAAGCGGTTCACGCGATCATGGCGGGTGCCGAGGACATTCAGATCGCCGGCGGATTCGAGCATATGCATCACGTTCCGATGGACCATGGACTCGACCTGAACCCGCGTCTCTTTCATCGCACTTCGAAAGCCGCCCTGCATATGGGGGCGACTGCCGAATTTCTCGCGCAGTCCCTGGGGATCACTCGCCGCGAGCAGGACGAATTCGCACTGCGCAGCCATCAGCGGGCGTCGCAAGCGCGGGAAATGGGCGCGTTTGCCAAAGAGATCGTCGGGGTTCAGGGACGAGACGAGGAAGGGAATCTGTTCTGTGTGCGGCACGATCAGTGCATACGCGACGATGCAACTATCGACGCGTTGGCCGCACTCGAACCGGCATTCCTGCCGGGCATCGGAAGCGTGACCGCGGGAAACAGTTCACCGTTGAACGACGGTGCCGCGGCGATGCTTGTCATGTCGGACTCGCGAGCCCGGGAATTGGGCCTGCGGCCACTCGTCCGCGTGCGTGCTACCGCCGTCTCCGGAATCGCGCCGGCAACGATGGGATTGGGACCGGTCCCCGCAACCGAGAAAGCGCTGCGACGCGCCGGAATGACGCTCAAGGATGTGGGACGGATCGAGTTGAACGAGGCGTTCGCGGTGCAGGTTCTGGCGTGTCTGCGGGAACTGAAAGCCGATCCGGAACAGGTTAACGTACGAGGCGGATCGATCGCACTCGGCCATCCGCTGGGCGCCAGCGGCGCCCGGATCATGACAACGCTCATCCATACCATGATCGATCAGGATGTCGAAGTCGGCCTGGCCACCATGTGTATCGGATTGGGGCAGGGAATCGCGACAATTGTCGAGAGGGTCTGAGGGCGGAAGGTCAATCCGGCGCCCCGTCGCCGGTCTACTTTCATTCCGCTGAAAATCGGCAAAAATGGTCCCCAAGCAACCCTGGAGCATCTATGACTGTTTTCAAGAAGATCATCGATCGTCAGATTCCGGCCGACATTGTCTTCGAGGATGCGGAATGCCTCGCGTTCCGCGACATTCAGCCGCAAGCGCCGACGCATCTGCTGGTGATTCCCAAACGGGAAATCCGTTCGCTGGCGGAATCGCAGCCGTCCGACTCCGCTCTGCTCGGGCACCTCTTGCGCGTCGCCGCCGAGTTGGCGACCAGGCTGGGACTCGACAACGGCTATCGCGTCGTGATCAACACGGGTGCTGACGGAGGCCAATCGGTCGATCATTTGCACCTGCACCTGTTGGGTGGTCGGCCGCTGCGATGGCCGCCAGGCTGACGACGCGGGGACTGCCTCGTTTCACACGGTGTCGCTTCGGAAATTGCCCACCCCACCATTCACTGCGTTTCCAGTTGTAATCGCTTCAAATCCAGCGGCGTCGGGCAACCACGCCATTCCCAACTATGACGAATCCATTTCAAGGTGTGTGGCCGGCGATGTTGACTCCCCTGGACGACCAGGGAAGTCCGGCGCTGGGCGAGCTCGAAAAGCTGGTCGAACTGTTCATCGAGCAGCAATTGGACGGCATCTACTTGCTCGGCTCGACCGGCCAAGGTCCGTTACTGTCGTTGGTGGATCGGCAGGCGGTTGCCGAGTGCGTGTTGCGAACCGCGTCGAGCCGAATTCCGGTGATGGTCCATGTCGGGGCAATCACCACCGATCAGGCGCTGCACCTGGCCGTACACGCCAAGCTTCACGGGGCCGCGGCAATTTCCAGCGTCTCTCCGATCTACTACAACCCGGGGGTCGACGCGATTTTTGAACATTATCGGCGGATCGGCACCGCGGGCGAACTTCCTTTTTTTGTCTATCACCTGAGTGCCGTGAACAATCTTCGGTTACGCGGAGGCGAATACGTCGATCGGCTGCTTCAGATCCCGAACGTGGCCGGGATGAAATTCACCGACCACGACCTGTTTCAACTGGGCTTGCTATGCGGCTATGCGGGCGACCGCTTGCGGATTTTCAGCGGTGCCGACGAGCTGATCTGCCAGGCTGCGGTCAGCGGCGCGTGCGGCGCAATCGGGACCTTCTACAATATCTGGGGGCCGACTTGCCAGAATGTGCGCCGTGCCTTTGCCGCGGGCGCGATCGAGACCGGTACGCGGTTCATGCGGGTGTTTCAAAAGTCGATCGACGAAATCCTGAACTCCCACGGTATCTGGTCGTTTTTGCGCGCGGCGATGGAAATCAAGTATCACATTCATCTAGGTCCCAGCCTTCCACCCCTGGGTACCGCGGATAGTCCTTGGCCGCGACGAACCGTCGAACGCATTCTGGAGGCGGTCGATCGGGCGGCCGATGATGGGGATGCCGCCGAGAGTCATCCGGCCTCTTGATCGGTCGATGCCCGATCATCGACGCGCACTCGGTTCAGTTTTTCCTGCGAACCAGACGCCATACGTCGCTGGTCATGTTGTTCCCCGCCACGACCCACAGGCTGCCGTCGTGGACAAAAATGCTTGAGGCATGACGAGTCGCCCAGGGAGTTCCGGCCAGTTCGGTCCAATGCTCACCATCGGCCGAGTACCAGACATCCTTTCGATTTCCGCCGTCTTTGTGATAGCCTTCCAGAACCCAGAGGCGATCGTCGAACACCGCGACATCGTGGTATTGCCGAGGATGCCAAGGGGCGTGCTCGGTGTGCTGTTTCCAGACGCGACCGTCGGCGGAACTCCAGACGTCGTTATAGAACAGTCGCATCGGCCGATTTACCGTGTCGTACGTTCCGCCGCCGAGAATCCAGATTTGATCTTGAAATACGGCACTGCCGCCAATCATGCCGCGCTGCGCCCAGGCAGGTTCCGTCAACGGTACCTGCGTCCAGTTCACGCCGTCAACCGAATTCCAGACGTCGCGATAAAACCGATCTTCGGCTTGAGCGAAAGGCGGGATCGTCTGGCCCCCGATCACCCAGATCTTTCCCTGGTGCGCGACGGTATAATGCAGCGCACGCGGACCCCAAGGTACCGGCTTGTCACGGTTCACGAGCGTCCATTGTTTGCCGTCGCTGGAATTCCAGACGTCGAAATGATAGTGACGTTGATTCACGTCGCCGCCGACGATCCAGAGCTTGTCCTGCAGCACGACGTACCCGGCCGTATGGCGGCCTTCCCAGTCGGCGTTAGCGTCAAAGGACGAATCCAGAAAGGTGTTGGGTTTGTCGAGTCGCCAGTTAAGGCCGTCGATGGAACTCCAGACTTCGTTGTTGCAGATCCGGGGAAAATGCACTTTGTCGCCGGGGTTCCAGCCGCCGAGAAAGTACATTCGCCCGCGCAGCACCAGTGCGCCAGCGCCGTCGCGAGGAGCGAATTCCGCTTTGGCGGTGACCAGTTTCCATTCGTACGGCGCTTCGTCGCCACACTCGGCAATGATCGGGATACAACATGCCGCCAGCAGAATCGCTGCCAGGGACGTTTTTTGCCACAGCCATTCGCACGTAACGGGCATCAGAATTACTCCACATCGGGTTTCCGTGTCGCGCCGATTGTAGCACAATACTCTCCGAATCCCAGCGTTCCAGGAGAACCCGCATGTCTGCTTCCGTTCGCTCCCTTGCTGTCCGCGTCTGGTGGGCGTTGAGCCGACGGGTGACCGCTTCGCCCGTAGAGTCGATGACCGTATGGGCGGCGAGACTGACCGTCGCCCTGGCAACGTGTCTGGGGGCCGACACAACTCGCGCTGAATTCCGGGTTGGTGCCGCGATCACCGATGCCACGCCCTTGTCTTTTCCGGTGCTGGTCAATGGCGGAATGACGGCAAATTCGGCCAACAAGGCGGTGACGCCGATCCATGCACGCTCGATCGTGCTCGATGATGGAGTGGAGCGGATTGCCATCGTCGTTGTCGACAGTTGCATGATGCCGCGCGACCTGCTCGACGACGCCAAGCAACTTGCCTCGCAGCGCACTCGGTTACGTCCTGATCGGATCATGATTTCCGCGACCCACACGCATACGGCGCCTGCCTCGATGGGCTGCCTGGGAACCGATGCTGAAGCCGCGTACGTTCCGTTCCTGCGCGAGAAACTGGCAGAATCGATTGCCGCGGCCGAGTCGCGATTGCAACCGGCGATTGTGGGATTTGGCGTGGGCAATGCAGCGCCATACACCGCGCTGCGACGCTGGATCATCCGGCCGGACCGGTTGATCGCTGATCCGTTCGGCAACCTCACGGTGCGGGCCAACATGCATGCCGGCAGCAACTGGGACAACGTTACGGGCGAGTCCGGCCCCGAAGATCCCGACCTCGCATTGCTCTACTTCCGCGCACCGGACGGCCGTCCCCTGGCGTTGCTGGCCAATTTTTCGATGCACTATTTCTCGGGAGTCGAGCCCTTGAACGCCGACTACTTCGGCATGTTTTGTCGGATCTTGCAGGAGCGACTAGGTGGTTCGGGCCTGCCGTCGCCCGCGTCGTCGCCCTCGTCGTCGCCCTTCGTCGCCATGATGTCCCACGGCTGCAGTGGCGACATCTGGCGCCGCGATTACACGCTTCCGGCTTCCGCGCATGCCGGCGAGCCAACGATCGAAGCGTATTCCCAGGGACTGGCGGCGATTGCGGAGTCAGTCATCGACAAAATGGAGTTCGATGCCAGTCCCTCGCTGGCGATGGCCGAACGGCGACTGCAAATGAACTATCGCGTTCCCGACAGCCAACGACTGGAATGGGCACGACGGATCATGGCGACGGTTGGCGAGCGACCGCCCCGGACGACGGAGGAGGTCTACGCGCGTGAGCAGATTCTGCTCCACGAGCGGAAGTCGACGGAAGTGGTTCTGCAGGCCATTCGCATCGGGCAGTTCGCGATTGCAACCACGCCGACTGAAACCTATGCGCTCACCGGGCTCAAGCTCAAATTGCAGAGTCCCTTGCCCAAAACGATGGTGATTGAGCTCGCGAACGGCGGCGACGGCTATATCCCGCCGCCGGAGCAGCATCACCTGGGCGGGTATAATACCTGGCCGGCGAGATCCGCAGGGCTCGAAGTGACGGCGGAACCGCGGATCACGCAGGCACTGCTGGAATCGCTGGAATCGGTCTCGTCGCACCCACGCCGCGTCTACCGGCCGCGGCCCGGCGCCGGTTCTGAATCGCTCTTGCGGCTCAAGCCGATCGCGTACTGGCGTCTGGATGAATTCCATGGGCCACGGGCGTACGACACGTCCGGGAACCGGCATGACGGGTTTTTCGAACCCGGGGTGGTGTTCTTTCTGGAAGGTCCACGCTCGGATCTGTTCGGCGGCGCGGCGGATGTCGCGACGACGGCAGGTCTCAATCGGGCCACCCATTTCGCTGGCGGCCGGCTGCATGCTCGCTTGCCAGGGTTGGCTGACGAGTACGCGATCTCGCTCTGGTTCTGGAACGGCATGCCCGCCGACGCTCGGGGTGTCTCGGGCTGGTTGGTGTCCAGGGATTTCGATCAGGGGCGCAGCCGCCATGGGGAACATTTTGGAGTGGGCGGCACCGAGAGTGACCCCGGCAAACTGATCTTTGAACGCGGCAATGCGCCGGGATTGAAACCGATCGTCGGCCGGACCGTGATCGCGCGCTGGACCTGGAACCACCTGTTGATCGATCGCGATCGCGATCGGATACGGGTATTTCTCAACGGCGCGCCGACGCCCGAAATCGATCACGCCAGCGAGGGCGGATTTCCCGCCGATTTCGATCAACTGTTTGTGGGCGGCCGCAGCGATAATCAGAGCAACTGGGAAGGGCGCATCGACGAGGTGGCTGTCTTCCGTCGGTCGTTGACGAGCGAAGAACGGGCGTCCCTTCCGTCCCCGCTCCTGCCCAATTCCAACTCCAACGCGAAAGACGAAAAAAAATGAGCATTCTTGAAAAATTCTCCCTGCGAGGCCGCGTGGCACTCGTTACCGCCGGTGCTGGGCCGTTGTTCGGCAGCAGTTTGTCGGAGGGGCTTGCCGGCGCAGGGGCAACCGTGATCACCGCGTCAAGATCGCTGGAGGCCAATGAGGCCTTTGCCGACGCGCTGCGCCGGCGCGGCTTTGACGCGCATGGGATGCAGTTCGACCAGTGCGACCTCGAATCGATTCACGCGTTGCACGACCAGATCATCGCCCGCTTTGGCCGCCTCGATGTGCTGGTGAACAGCGCCCTGGCTCGGGATGGCCACGCCGGCGGCGGGTTCATGGAACAGACCGCGGAACACGCGCGCCGCAGCGCGGAAGGCGATTTCGCGGGTCTATTTGAAATCTGCCGCGCCTTCCTGCCCGACATGATCCACGCCGGCCGCGGATCGATCATCAATATCTCCAGTATCTATGGCGTCGTCTCGAACGATCCAAATCTCTACCTCGACACCGACATGAAACAGCCGCCGACCTACAACTTCGTCAAGGCGGGAATGATCAACTTCACGCGCTATCTTGCCTGTTACTACGGCCGCCACGGTATCCGCGCGAACTGCATCAGTCCCGGCGGATACGCGAATAATCAACCGCCCCAATTCGTCCAACGTTATGAACAACGCGTGCCGATCGGCCGAATGCTCGGCCATGAAGATATCCAGGGTGCCGCCGTGTTCCTGGCGTCCGATGCGTCGGCTTATGTCACCGGAATCAACCTGATGGTCGACGGCGGATGGACCGCGCATTGAACCCCGCCGCGGCTCATCGCGCCAGCGGCAATTCGAAAATGAGGAATTACTCGTGTTGGTCAGAACTACATGCCACTTTGGTCCGCTGGTTTCACTGTTGATCTGCTGCGGACTGCTCAGCGCCGCCGTCGATGATCCCGCCGGGAATAATGCGGACCAGCGCAAATTGCTTGGTCGATGGGATGTGACCGTTCACGGCAAAGACGGAAAGTACCCATCCTGGTTCGAATTTCGCTTGTCCGGCTACCGCACGCTGGTCGGAAGTTATGTCGGACAATTCGGAAGCGCTCGGCCGATCGCGAATGTCGAATACCATCGGGGCGTGATGCGGTTTTTGGTCCCGCCGCAATGGGAGCGCCGCTCTAAGGATGTTGTGTTCGAGGGAGAATGGGTCGGTGATGAGCTCCGTGGCCAGACAACCGACGACAAAGGTGAGGTCATCCGCTGGGAAGCGCGTCGAGCACCCGACTTGAAACGGGACGGGGAGCCATCCTGGGCCGAGGCCCAGCCACTTTTTAATGGCCGCGATCTGGAAGGCTGGCACGCGCGCAACCCGGCGGTTCGCAATGGCTGGACTGTCGAGGATGGCAAGCTGGTCAATCGTCAGCCCGGCAACGATCTGGTTTCGGAACGTCGATTCGGAGACTTCAAGCTGCACGCCGAGTTTCGCATTCCAAAGGGGAGCAACAGCGGGATTTACCTGCGAGGCAGGTATGAAGTGCAGATCGAAGACAACTTTGGCCGCGAGCCCGACAGTCACGAAGTTGGTGGCGTCTACGGATTTCTCACGCCGACCGACAATCCGTCGCGAGCGCCGGGCGAGTGGCAAAGCTACGACATCACGCTAGTGGGCCGCCGAGTCACCGTCGTTTTGAATGGCACTACCATCATCCATCGGCAGATCATCCCCGGGATCACCGGCGGCGCACTCGACGGGGACGAAGGTGCAGCCGGCCCGATCATGATTCAGGGCGATCACGGCCCCATCGAGTTTCGATCGCTGACAATCACGCCCGCCATCGAGCGACCCTAGAGATGTTCCCGGTCCCCGCGGCCAAAACTTCCTCCGCGGCACCCCGCTACCTCCGCGGTAAGATCTTCACCGCGGTAATCTCTTCGCCGCGGTTTCAGCGACGCCACGCTGGAGTGCGAACAGTTGTGCAATCTCCGCCGAGGAAAGAGCCCGACTAAACAGAGCCAAATCATCCATGCGGCCGATGTAGCCGAGCCCGAGCATTACGGCGGCGCCCTGCGGATCCCAGGTGAATGTCTGTGTGCGAGCCAAGATTTCGCCGGCCGATTTCCCGTCGAGATACAACGTCGCCAGGCCGTCCGGCTTGTCGGTATTGAACCGCGCGAAAGTGAATGCCACATGCGTCCATTTGCCCGCGGCAAAGGGCGGTTTATCGACCGCGCACAGTGGTTTTTCGGCAAACGGAATGTCCTCGAATTTGCGCCCCTTCGGGTTCCAGACCGGCTTATCAGCATAGACTCCCAGCCGGAAAGGAATTCCCTGGGGCCGCTTTTCAAATTCCACAAAGAACGCGGCGTCGTCCCACTGTTTCGAGGTCACCTGCAGCGGGTCGCAGAATCCCTCGGGCAAGTCGCCGGCGGGATCGGTGCTCAACCAGAACGAAACAGTGCCCGACGTTCCGGCATCGTTCCGAGTTCCGGCGGCGAATCGAGGGAAATTGCCTTCGGCCTTGTAGAAGACCATCGGCCCGGTACTTTTTTTGAACCGCAGCGCGCCGCCGTATCGGCCCCCCTTATCTTCCCAGGTTACTTCGCCGCCCGGCGGCAGACCTTTCACGGCCGTTGCCCGCTCGGACATCGACCGGGCCGTCCAGATTTCTCGATCACCGCGCGCCAGGTCGGCGATTGGCTCGCGATCAAACGACGCATGGAATGTCAGCGATTGCCCAAGCGCTTCCAGGGAGGGAGCTTCCGCGTGCAACAAGGAAGTTGCGATCAGAACGACGGCTATGGCAAGACCGCCGTTCCGAATTGGGCTTACGGCAAATGCGCGCTGTGAACAGGTCCCACGTCGACGCATGGCAAGTTGACTCCGCCGCGTGTTGGGCAAATTGGGTACTGGGGCGTTGAGACGTTCGGACAGGCACTTCAGGCGATCAATTCAGCGATCGGTCGACCATGGTCGACGACCGGCGTCGGGCGACCATTGAAGTCCTTGATGAAAGTGTTTGCCGCGTCGATTCCGAGGTGGTGATAGATCGTGGCCAGAAAGTCGCCCGCTGAGCAGATGCGTTCGATCGGATCTTCACCCCGCTTATCGGTCGCTCCGACACACCGGCCGGTGGCAATGCCTCCGCCCGCCCAGAGATTGGAAAAGGCCCGCGGCCAATGATCTCGGCCAGGTTGGACGGTTCCGGCCGGCGCGCTGGCGTTTCCTTCGCCGGTGCTCGGTGAGTACTCGATCTTTGGAGTACGACCGAATTCGCCCGTGACGACCACCAGGACGCGTTTATCCAAACCACGTTCGACGACGTCTTCTATCAGCGCCGATACGGCCTGATCGTAGGCCTGGGCGCGGAACCGCAACGCGTCGAAGACATGTTGGTTCACGGCATGGTCATCCCAGTTTCCGACGCGGCCGCACAACGGGCCGCTCAGGCTCGTCGTGAGCACCTCGACGCCGGCTTCGATCAATCGTCGAGCCATCAATAACTGCTGGCCCCAGGCATTGCGACCGTAGCGGTCCCGCGTTCGCGGATCCTCTTGCGACAAGTCAAACGCCTCACGCGTCTTCGGGCTGGTCATCAGCTTGAGCGCCTGCGATTCGAACTGGTCGAGTGCTCCAAGTTCGCCCTGGCGGTCAAAAGCCCGCTCCAGACTGTCCAGCCGTTGTCGCAGCGTCGTGCGACGATCGAGCCGGCCGACTTCCCGCTGATCCGAGATCCCGATATTCGGCACGCTGAACGTCGGAGCATTGGGGTCGCCATTCACCGTGAACGGCGAATAGGCATCGCCCAGATAGGCCGGTCCGTTGTATTCCAAAGGCGGATTGATGCCGGTGTACAACGGCAACGGGTTGGTACGGGGTCCGGACTGGGAACGCAGGAAATTGGTTACCGTCATCCAATCGGGAAATCGGGGCTTCGGCTTATCGCGCGTATCAGGATCACCGGAGAGCATCTGCATCGAACCGGCCGGATGACCGCCGGCCGTTTGCCGCATCGAGCGCAGCACCGTGAATTTTTCGGCGATCCGAGCTTGCATCGGCAACAGTTCGGAGAAATGCATGCCGGGAACCTGGGTGGCGATCGTGGAAAACGGCCCCCGGTAATCGCTGGTGGCGTCCGGTTTGGGATCATAGGTATCGATATGTGAGCAACCACCCGGCTTCCAAACCATGATCACCGCGGTCTTTTCCGCCACGGGCTGGCCGGCACTGTTGGCCGACTCCGCAGCCATGGTCCGCAACCGCAACATGCCGGGCAGGCTCAGGCTTGCGAATCCGGCGAGTCCCAGTTGCAGAAAGGTCCGTCGGCCATTCGATCCGAAGGGGCGAGGACCCCGGCAACGATCGGAACAGTGGACATGCTTCGAGTCGTTCATTTTGACTCCGCTGGCTTTACTCGGATGTTGATCGGCTCCGACACTATGATATCGACAGTATCCTGGGGCGGCGACATGTTCGTCGGCGATTCCGGACCGGGTCGATACTTGGCAACCGCACTGCCGTAGAATGCGATCAGGTAATCGCCCGGCGGGGTCTTGAGTGCAGCCAGGTCGAGCACCGCTTCGGATCGGTCGGCGGGAATCGAGACATCGAATCGCGGCACCTGTTCGAACCCGGGGCCAAAAGTCCGCAACTGCAACACGGACCCGGAAAACTCGCTGCGGCGGGTATGAAGCAGCGGGATCGTCAACTTCGAACCGACCGTCGCCTCGTACACATTCTTCTCGGCGGGCGAGATCGTCAGTGGTGCAAGTTCCCATCGAGTTACGGAAACAGGCAGATTCCGCACCAAACGCGGTGCAGGGATCTCCCCCCAGGCGTCCGGGATCGGCCAGGCCATCTCCGCCATCCGGACCGGATGGGTCCGCGGTACCCCTTCAATTGTTGCTCGTCCCGTAAACGAAACATTTCCCCACGAGGGGCTGGCGTCCTGGTCAGCCGAGACAATCACGATCCCGCGCGACTGCCCGGCGGGGATCTTGAATCCGTGCGCGGTTACGCCCGGTGGAAGGCCGTCCATCGCCAGTTCGATCTCGCCGTCGAATCCATCCCGACGCATGGCCACGACTTCCAGGGCAACGGTTGTTCCCGCCCGCAGCGCGAGCGGCTTGGAGACGGCGTTGCGATCACCGTTGCGCAATTCAAAATGCAACCGCCAGGCGGTCAGCGCAAAGTCCGGTGCCGCCTTGCGAATGCAAAGCCGGTAGACATTGCGCTCGTCATTGCGTGTGCCACCAAACAGATCGCTCACACGCAGCTGGTAAACGCCATCCTCCTTGATTTCCAGTTTTCCCAGCAGGTCGGATGAACCGCCATCGTAGGGCGGTCCATCGTAGGAATACCCATTACTCGAGGGCTTGATCGGGGCGGGGATGTCATTAAATTCCGCGACATCGACCCACTGCTCCGCCGCGCCTTCGCCCGTACGTTTCTGCACGAGCACCGAAGCATCGGTCGGGCGGCCTAGACGTTCGGAAGCGATTTCAATCCACCACACATCTCCCTTAGCGCCAAGGAACTCATACCGATCGACGTCGGCGGCGGGAAAGAACGTGCCGGCGAGGTCGCAGGGCAGCTGGATTTTCTGTGCCTGCTCGGGCTGTTGGTTTGGTTCGATCTCCGCCAAAGGCGCCACAGCCGCGACCCCCTCCGGCGGCCAGGAAAATGTATTGACAGCCTGCGTCGACGGGAAAATCGGGATCCGTTCACTCGCGGATAGTTCCCGCAGTGAGAGTCGATAAAAACAGGACGGACCACCTTTGAACGTCAGGTCGTGGACTTTGATCAGATGCCGGCCGTCGACCGTCGCGGTGAAATCGATCGATCCCCCGCGTCGCTCCGCGATCAGGTCTTTTCCCGCGCCGTCGGCGACGATTAGCACAGCATCGAGTTTGGAATCGATGCCACGCGCCGCGCAGTGAATCAGATACCGTTGACCTTGCCGCGCCTGGAATACGTAATAGTCGACCGACTTGTTGGTGAGCACAGCGCTGCAGACCGAATTGACCGGCAACTCGCAGGCGGCGTCCAGCCGCGTGTTGGCGGAGGGAGGCACGACCTGCGGCAGCGCACCCACGGAGAAAACACGCGAAGACGAGATCCCAAGCCGGGCCAGGACCCGCGCTTCGTAAAGGCCGGACGGACAATCGGCGGCAATCTTGACTCGATAGACATTAGGAACCGCCTTACCTTCCGCGTCGAGCTTGCGAGTCGCCGTCAGGCCGGAATGATCAAACAACAGATCCGCCGCTTCTTCGAGATGTTCGCCGCTGATCGTTACGTCGACTTCCGTACCGATCTGACCACCGCTGGGAGTGGTCGTGAGCAGTCGCGGCAGCGGCAGTCCGACCGACTGGGCGCTGCATGTCCGAGTGCCGATCGAGAACGCCGCGGCGGCCACCATCGCGGCGACTGCAGCCCGTACGGAGAAGGCAGCGGGCGGAATTCCGCCCAAAGTGTATCGTCGAGAATCGTTCATCGTTGTCGCGGCCTAATGGTTAAAAAGGAATTCCTTGGTGTTGATCAGCGCCCAGATCAGGTCCTGGAAGTTCTCGGTGGCGGCGGCGGCCGGATCGAGCGGTTTTGCGGCGGCGTCGAGGCGTGTTTCGGAAAGATAATCCAGGGCAACCTTGAGTTCGTCCGCGCGCGGATCTCGGCTGTACGCGGCACGATACAGTTCTTCGATTCTCCGCTCGACCGGCAGTTCCGACTTCGCCAGTCGATCGGCGCGACCGCCGGCCGTCGTCAGTTTCGACTTGATGTCCGCCGCATTCATGATATGCAAGCTCTGCGCGAGGCTCGACGACTGTACCCGCTCGCACTCGCAGACACTTTCATTCTCCGGCCGGCCGAAGACTTTCAGGAATGGCGACGCGTTGTTGTAACTGTTGTCTGGAAGCGCGATCGCCCGCGTTCCGATCGGCAGATTTGGAAAATCGGTCCTCGCACCGGACAGGTCGTCGATCGCGTCGAGCAGGACTTCGGCCGGCAAACGACGTGGATAAAAACGAGAATAGTTCTGCTGGTCGGCGAGGTTCGACGGAAGCGGCGCCGAACTCAGCTGGTAAGTGCTGGAACTGGCGATCACGCGTATCAATGCCTTGAGATCAAATCGGCTGTCGACGAAGTGGCGTTCCAGAGCCGCAAGCAGTTCAGGATTGGTCGGTGGATTCGTGTCGCGAATGTCGTCTTCCGGTTCGATCAGCCCGCGCCGGAGAAAGTGCTTCCAATAGCGATTCACCAACGCTTTGGCAAAAAATGGATTCTCCGGACGGTTCATCCAGTCGGCGAGCTTTAAACGTGGATCGTCGTCGGCCGCGATCGGCGGCACGGTCTCGCTCATGGCGGCCGGCTTGAGCAACCGCCCGGTCTTGACGTTCGTGGCCCCCGCAATGCCCCGCTTGTGAAAGATCAACTCCTCGCCACGCGTCGAGGTTGGCTTGCGACCAACCTGACTGAAAAACGCGGCCATCCCGTAATAGTCGTCCTGACTCCAACGTTCGAACGGATGATGGTGGCACTGAGCGCACTGCAAACGAACGCCGAGGAACAATTGGGCGACATCTTCCAATTGCTGCTTGGGATCTTTGACACGCTTGTACCACGCCACCGGCGGGTTGCCGATGACGGTCCCCGACGCGGCGAGCAGCTCGCGTACAAACTGATCGTAACGCTTGTTGGCTAACAGGCCGTCCCGGACCCAGGAATAAAAGGCGAAGTTCGAGGTGATATCGCTGACATCATCGCGCCGATTCTTCAATAGGGCGGTCCACTTGTTGGCGAAATAGTCGGCATATTCGGGGCTGTCCAGCAGTTGGTCAATGACCCGCTCGCGTTTCCGCGGGTCGTTGTTGGCATGAAAGGAAGCGGCTTCATCGAGCGTCGGCAGTCGACCCGCGATATCCAAAGTGACTCGCCGCAGGAACGTGGCGTCGTCGCAGACCGGCGACGGGGAAATTCCCAGTTCACGCAGATTGGCCAACGCGAGTTCATCGACAAAGTTTCGAACCGGCAGGGAGATTTCCGCTTTGGGACCCAGCGGGATCGACGCATTAAACACCGCCACTTTTCCCTGGAAGCGAACCATGATCGCCACTTTGCCGGGGATGTCGAGCATCTTGGCGTAGCCGGCCTCATCGACTTCGGCCATGCTCTTGTCATTCGATTCGTATTGCGCGAGCGTGGTCACGTCCCGCTCGCTCCCGTCAGCATACCGGGCGATCGCCTTGATCTGCCGCTGCTGGCCGCTCGCGAGCGATGTGCGGGGCGGATCGACTGCCAGTGCGACCAGCGCCGGCGCGGAGTCGCCGTCGTTGGCCGTCCCCTGTTGGATCCAGTCGCGCAACGTCGCATACCCAGGACTGTCGGGAGACAGTCGCAAGCCGCCTCCGTGGGGCAAACGGCCGGACGCTTTGCGCAGCAGCAGACTCTGGTCGGGGGCCGCGGGGAACAGACGCCGCCCCCGGCCCTCTTTCACCAGATGCACGTAATCGTCCTGGGGCTCGAATCCCAGCAAGGAAAGCTGGAAGCCGTTCTGACCGTTCCCCGCCTTCGCGTGGCACGCTCCGGCGTTGCAGCCGGCTTTCGTGAGTATCGGCAATACGTCATTCGTGAAACTGATCAGACGCGGTGTCACCGGGGGCTGTGCCGCGGTGGCCTCGCCGTCACTGGCGAGCGCCATACGTGCACCAAGGACCAGTTCGCCGCCAACGATCGAAACGATCACAATGGAAAGACCGAGGACCCGGCTACGCGCAGCAAGTCGTACGCAAGCGGCCCCGCCTGCCCGCGAAGTGCGTCGTGGGAGGCACAATTTCGGTTCAGAGTTGAAGGACATAGGCGGGTGGTCCAGTTCGTAGCTCGAAACTTGTTTCGAGAGAAACCGCAGTTCGAAACTTGTTACGAGCTACGCCTCATTCTAATTGACGCGACCGCGTTGCGTCCACCCGAAGGCGTGCACACCGGAAACACCGGGATCGCGCTGTACTGGAACCGCGGGTGGAACGAACTACCCAAACCGATACGCAATCTCGAATTCGCGCTTGGATGCGGGGCGAGTGAGCACCACCAGGGCCCAGATCCCCATCGGCAGGCTCATTGGCAACCCGGCATTGATCGGAAGCAGCGCCGAGATTGCTCCGGCCGTCGCCAGCCAGTGCCATCGGCGACGCGGGATGAAGGCGACGGTCCCAGCCGGGCTTGTTCTTGTGTTACGATAGCGGCATGCATCATGATGCCACCCAGCAACAGTCGCCCGATGATCAGCAGCGTGCACGCGAACTGAGCCTGACTCACGCTCGCCCTCCACTCGAGATTCCAGGCTACGAGATCCGCCGCTTCCTGGGCCACGGCGCTTACGGAGAAGTCTGGGTGGGAGTCGATCGCACCACCAACCGCCAGGTGGCGATCAAGTTTTACCTCCATCGCGGAGGTGTCGACTGGTCGCTGCTGTCCCGCGAGGTCGAAAAGCTGGTTTTTCTCTCTGCCGACCGTTACGTCGTCCAGCTGCTCGATGTCGGTTGGGACGCGGAACCGCCTTACTTTGTCATGGAGTTCATCGAGCATGGCTCGTTGAACGACCGCCTTCAGGCGCAAGGGACATTGCCGGTCGCCGAAGCGGTCAAGTTCTTCCGTGGGATCGCGATCGGACTGGCCCACGCACACGGCAAGGGCGTCCTGCACTGCGATCTGAAGCCGGCGAACATTCTGCTCGACGCCGACCTTCATCCGCGGCTGGCGGACTTCGGGCAGTCGCGACTGTCGCATGAACAATCACCGGCGCTCGGCACGCTGTTTTATATGGCTCCCGAACAGGCCGATCTGGACGCCGTGCCGGATGCTCGCTGGGATGTCTATGCGATTGGCTCGATTCTCTACTGCATGCTTACCGGGGAGCCACCGCACCGCACCGCCGCGTCGTGCCAGGAGCTGGAGGCCTGCGACGATCTTCCGAAACGACTGGCTTGCTACCGACGGATTCTGGACAACGCGCCGCCGTTGCGAGCGCATCGCAGGCTGCCCGGCGTGGACCGCGCCTTGGCGGAGATCATCGAGCTATGCCTGGCAATCGATCCGCAGCGACGGTTCGGCAACATTCAATCGGTGCTGGATGCGCTGGAGGAGCGGGACGTCGCACGGGCGCGACGTCCGCTGCAGATTCTCGGGGTCGCAGTTCCGTTGCTGTTATTGCTGATCATGGGTCTGTTCGGCTGGCGGGGATACGAGCAGGCGGTTGCCAATACGGAGTTGCTTGCCCAGCAGCGGGCCCGCGAGAACAATCGCTTTGCGGCGGAACTGGCGGCCGAGCGCGTGGCGGGAGAGATTCAGCGGTATTTTGAAATCGCACGCGAAGAGGCCGACCAGCCCGAATTCCGGCAACTGCTGTACGACGTATTGGAAGCCGCTTCACTCGCTGACCTCAATAATCCGGCACTGAACCCCGAAGCGGCGGCCGCGCGGCGTGTTGCTTTTGATCAGGATTCCCAACGCCGCCTGCTGAACGACTACGTCGAGTCGCGGCTCCGCGGCTTTCGTGAAAGAATCAGGTTGCAGCGAACGGCTCCGAATTTCGCCAGCATGTTCGTCACCGACAAATTCGGGACGATGGTCGCCGCGGCTTACGACGAGGATGTTTCATCGCTGTCGATCGGACGCAATTGGGCTCACCGCAGCTACTTCCACGGAGGACCGATCGACCTGCCGCCCCTCGATCGTCCACGCCCCGACGTGACACATATTGAGGAAACTCATCTCTCCGCGGTCTTCAAGAGCTCCACCACCAGGCGGCAAAAAGTGGCGGTCTCGACTCCCGTCTATCGCGAAGAAATGGACGGCGACGTATTTGTCGGTGTGCTGGTCCTGACGATCAATCTGAGCGACCTGGAGTTCTTTCGCGAAACGCCGGGGCACGACCTGCAACGATTCACGGTGCTCGTGGACGGCCGGCGTGGACGCGACGGCCAGACTACCGACGATACCGGTCGGATCCTGCAGCATCCTCTCCTGACGCGAACCTACAACACGCAGCGGTCGATCCCCGACGAACTGCTCGAGTATCGTGTCGATGCAGGCACGCTGCGGCAATTGCTGGGCAATCACGGTGCGGGCGATTATCGCGATCCGTTCAGCCGCTTTCCGTCCGGCCAGGATTTTGGTCGAACCTGGATCGCCTCCGCGGCTCCGGTCTTGATTGCATCGGCGGAAAACAGCCTGGGCCGCGATACCGGCTTGATCGTCCTCGTCCAGGAAAGTTCGTCCGTCGTCGTCGACCCCGTCCGGCGACTCGCCTCGCGCCTGGCCCGCGAGGGACTCAGCGCCCTGGCAGTCGTCGCCACAGTCTCGATTGCACTATGGTATTTCGTTTCAAAATTTCTGGCCCCCGTCGCCGCCCGACAACAGGCCTGACCGTGACCGAGACTTCGCACCCGTGGCAGGGGCGTCCGTAAGCGTCCGGATTCGGCATGTCGTCGGAACTTCACGGCGCCGCATAGGCTGGCGGTGGCTCACGACACAAACGCCGGCCCGATCGTCACGATGCGTCGTCGTTTCGGTTTCGGTCTCGGCGACGTCGTTGGTATCGTTGGGCCGTAGCGCACGACCGAAGAACTCGGATGGGTGCTGGTAGAAACCAGGGAAAGCCGGAGTACCGGCTCGCCCTGGGCTCACTTAGGGCCGCCGCTTCGCGGCTAAGACCAAGATACCCAAACGTTTTTCGTTGACGAGGATCCAACGCCAGCGAACGAGGTTGCGAGACACGTTGGCGCGAATGATGCAAATGACATGGCCTGGAGAACTACCCCGCTTTCGCTAGCGGTACCACGGTGGCCCCGCTCGCGGGCGCCGGTGTGGGCCGCGGATGAAAGCCATATTTGTCAAATCCAATTTTGATCGCTTCCAGCAGATTGGTGCGCACAATTCCGAAATCCTCGGAACGAACCCAGGGTTGGACGATCAGGCTGATCGCGTTGTCCCCCAACTGATCGACCGCGACCACAGGCGGCGGCAGTTGCAGGATTCGCTCGTCCGAAAAGAGCAGGTCGACCAGGAACCGCTTGACCTCCCGCAGGTCATCGTCATAACCGCACTTCACGACCAGATCCATTCGACGGACCTTCTCGTGCGAATGATTGACAATCGTCCCGCCCGTGATCGAACTGTTCGGGACGAAGATTGTGGAGTTATCGGCGGTCTTGAAAAGCGTACAGAAGATCTGGATCTCCTCGATGGTCCCGGTCGATCCGCCGGCCGTGACGCTATCGCCGACCTTAAACGGTTTGAACATGATCAGCATCACGCCCGCTGCGAAATTGGCAAGCGACCCCTGCAGCGCGAAGCCAATGGCCAGGCCGGCGGCGGCGACCACGGCAGCAAACGAAGTCGTGTCGATGCCGACGCGATTCAGCGCGGACAGCGCCACAAATGCCAGCATGGCCGCGTGGGTCAGGTGGCAGACGAAACGAACCAGGGTCTGATCGACCTGGGCCTGCGTCGCCAGCCGGCCGATCACGCGGGTCAGAAATCGAGCGACCCATCGGCCGACGATGAAGATCACGATCGCTTCGGTGGCATGCACCAGGAATTCGGCGCCTTTGGTCGTCAGGAATTCCACGCCGTGCTGCCACCAGCGGGAGAGATCGGAGACGTCCGCGAACCGTTCCGGAAGCAAGGACGGCAGATCGGTGGCGGCCGATTCCCGCGTCGACGGCGGGCCGTTGTCGGCAGCGAGAACCAGATTGGGTGAAAGCCCGAACAGATGCGACATTCCAGGCATGGGCGGCTCCCGTGGGAAAATAAGGAGCGGGGAGTCTAGGCTGCACGCCGGGCCATGCCAAGAGAAAATGGATAAACGGGGAAACGCCGGGCTTGGAATCTCCCTGCCCGACAGGTATCTTCTCAGCCGCACAGGAGAAAAGGCAATGCAGCACGATTCGAAGGTGGTTCAACAGTATCAGCGGGCCCGAGAATTCCTGGCGGGTGGAGTGTCCTCCTCAACGCGACTCAACCAGGCGGTTGGCCACGCGATGCTTTTCGCCAAAGCCGACGGCTGCCGGGTCTGGGATCTGGACGGTCGCGACTATTTCGACCTTTGTTGCAGCCACGGCGCGACACTGTTGGGGCATGGGGATGCGCGGGTGCGGGCCGCCGTCGAGTCCGCCTTGGATTGCGGCGCGCCGTGTTCGTACGAATCGGAAATTCACGCGGAGTTGGCGCAGGAACTGTGCGAGTCGGTGCCGTGCCTGGACCTGGTTCGATTCACCGGGTCGGGTACGGAAGCAACCATGCATTGCCTTCGGCTGGCTCGGGCTTACACCGGGCGGCAGAAATTCATCCGTTTCGAGGGCAATTTCCACGGCTATCATGATCAAGTGATGTTCAGCGGCGAAACGCTGGGCGGACTCTGTCCAACACTGAAACCAATTTCCGCCGGTGTCGCCGCCGGCCTGTCCGAACATATTGTCCAGGTGCCGTACAACAACCCGGAATTGCTCGAACTGGCGTTCCAGCGCTGGGGTGATCAGTTGGCGGCGGCGATCTGCGAACCGGTCTATTACAACGCCGGCTGCATCCTTCCCAGCCCCGAATTCATGGCCACCCTGCGACGATGCACGGAACGCGCCGGGACATTGCTGATCTTCGACGAGGTTCTGAGCGCCTTCCGGATGGGGCCGGGTGGCGCCCAGGAGTACCTGCGCGTAACGCCCGACCTGTGCACGCTGGGGAAGGCGGTCGGTGGAAGTTTTCCGTTAAGCGTTTTTGGCGGTCGGCGGGAGATCATGAACCGGCTGATGCCGACCGGCGACTGCCAGCACAGCGGCACATACAACGGCCATCCCGTGATGGTGGCGGCCGCCCTAGCCGCCGTCCGCACCTACCGCGCGGCGGGATTTTACGAACATATCCGGGAGATCGCGGCCACTCTCTTCCCCGGGATCCGCGAACTTTTCAAGAAGCACAAGGTCGTCGGGCGTGTGCAAGGGCTTGGCGCTCGTTTCGGCATCTACTTCGGCGTCACCGACGAGGTCCGCAACTACCAGGACGCGCAGCAACATGATCGGGCGAAAATGCTCCGATTTATCGCGGCGGCAATTCAGCACGGCGTCTATTTTCACGACTACGGCGGAGCGGCCTGTCACCACGGATTCTGTGCGGCCATGACGCAGACCGACGTCGCCGCGGTCCTCCAACGACTCGATCTTGCCCTCGCGCAGACGAATGCGTAACGCCCCGTTTGTCGCGGATCACTTGCCAACGACGATCGTCCTCACGAGTTGGCCGGTGTTTCCGTTCCAGAGGAGCAGTGATCCGTCGGCCGTGCCCGCGACGAGCAGTTCCAGGTTGGGCGTGATGTCGACGGCGTGAATCCAGGCGTTCGCGCCGCTGAAGTTGCGGATATTGCCACCATTCGACGCAACGTGCATGCGCACCAGCCGATCGCCACAACTGGAAACGACATTATCGGAATCCCCGATAAATCGGACACCCGTGGCATGTTTGCCGAAGTTCGGGATGGTGACGCGCTGGTCGGCGGTTTCCGCGTCCCAGACCTTGAGCAGGTTGTCGGCGCCGGCAGACACCAGGGTCTGGCTGTCGCTCTTCCAGGCCACACTCATCACATAATTCGTGTGCCCCTCAAAACGGCGAAGCGGTTGCGCAGTGGCAGCATCAAAAGTTCGAACATACTTGTCGGCGCTTGCGGACGCGATCCGTTTGCCATCGGGGGAAAATCGGGCCGCATGCACGACGTCGTCGTGCGCTTGCGGGATCGACTGTACTCGGCTTCCATCGGCCACGTTAAAGACGTGGAGTTCGCCGTTACGGGAGGGCACACCGCTGCCAACGAGCAAGCGGGTTGAATCGGCGCTGAAGTCGACCGTCATCACGCGATGCGAAATCAGGTCAGGCTTATCGATCGCGCCGACCGTTTTTTCCAGTTTCCAGGCAGGGTGCAGTTCCCAGACAACCGCGCTCTGATCGGTGGATACGGTGATCAGTTCGGAGGAACCGAGAAACCCGATCGCGCTCAGGGCCGCCTTGTGGCCGGCAAAGGCGGCGACGGCGATGCCGGTTTCCGCATCCCACAAGTGGGCGCTGGCGAAGTCGCCAGCGGACGCCAGGAAGCGTCCGTCGGCGGAGAAGGACAATGCGCGAACGGCCTGATCGGCTTCGTTGACCGAAGTGGTGGCGGCCTCGACGAGCTTTTTCAATTCCGCCAGGTTGGCTTCCGCTTGGGTTACCGCGGCACGCGCCACCGGCAGCCGGGCGTTCGCCTGTTCCAACTCCTTGGTGGCGATTCCGCTTTGCTGCATGGCGAGGCGCTGGGCGGCCTGCGAAGTGCGCACGGCGGCCAGCGCATCGTTGTACGGTTTCTGCGTGGTGGTTACTTTCTGAGCAGCCTCATTCGCCTGGTTGGCCATGGTCTGGGCGGCTTGCGTCGATGTCTGCACAGCGGTTTGCGCTGCCTGCAGCTTCTGTTGCGTCACCACCACCAGTTGCGCTGCCTCGGCGGCGGCTTGCTTCAGAACGGCGTCGTTCGGCGCGGCGTTCGACGCGGTGGTGCGAAGGGCCGCCTTCTGCTGGGCGACCTGCAACTCCGCGTCCATGTCTTTCATCATCTGTTCGCTCGTCGATTTGGCAAGCTGCGCTTTGCGAGCCTCCGCGGAAGCGGCAATCGACACCTTTTCCGCCGCCAGCTTCTGATCCGCGGCCTGCGTGAGTGCCGTTTGCTTCTGCTGCAAATCGGTGTTAGCAGCCGTCAGGGCAGCCGTCGCCTTCTGGGCCGCGTCAGTTTTTGTTGGCACATCCTTTTCCGCGATATCGGCCTGCTGTTTCTGATAGTTCAATCGTTCATTGGCCGCCGCCTGCTGCTGGGTCAATCGAGCCAGCGAGTTCTTGCGGCGCATGTCGCCCCGCATCTCCACCAACTGCTGACCATTGACGTTCCAGAGTTTAATCGTGTGATTGTCGCTGGCACTGGCCAGCCGCTGCGCATCGCTCCGCACGGCAACCGCCGTTACCGGTCCGCCGTGCCCAAATTGAGCGATCGGCTGTCCGTTTTCGAGATTCCAGCGCCGGATCGTCGTGTCGGTGCTGCCTGAAAATACCTGGAGCGGAGAACCTGGAAACGCGGCCAGTCCGTTCACCGGCCCTGTATGGCCGGGGATCAACCTTGCGGCGCGCACCGAGGCGTACCAGATCCCGTCTGGCGCCAGTGAAACTACGACGTCACGCTCCGGCAACCAGGAAACCCACGAAACGGGTTGAACCTGGTGCGTGAAGCGTTGCAGGAGTTGGCCCGTCGCCACGTCCAACACCGCTTGAAACGGCTTGGCTCCAGCCACACTAATCAGTACCCGAGTATTGTCCGGGGAATAGGCGGCACTCAACACCGGCCCCGCGAGATTGGCGACCTGTTGTACGCCCAGACCGCCGCCGTTGACCTGCCAGAAGCGAACCGTGCCGTTTTCCGCTCCCGAGACGATCGCCTGCTCGTTCGCGGACAATCGAAAGGACGTCAGCGGCGCGCCGTGATTGGTTGTAAACGTCGCTTGCGCATTCTCCGTGTTGAAGCCACGAATCGATCCGTCACGCGCGGCACAGAGCAGGTTCTGGCTGCCGCTCTGGAATTGCAATCCGACAATCGCCTGCTGATTTCCATCAAGGTGCCGCGCGAATACCAACGCCCGATTCCAGGTTCTCCCCGCGCCGTCCGACCAGATCAGGCGGTCGGGTTGAGCGTCCCAGGCGATGAAGCTGCTAGGGAGATCCTCCAGCGATTCCTGGATCCGCGATTTTTCGATCTCCCAAACGATCGTCTCGGAAGACATATTGACCGCGGCACTGGACGCCAGCCGCTTGCCGTCGAACGAGAAATTCAACGACACAACCGGACCTTGGTGCCCAGTCAACGTCTGTTGAATCTGGCCATTCGCGAGCAGCACGATTCGAATCAACTTGTCTTCCGACGCGACCGCGAGTCGTTGTGCGTCCGCCGACAAGCTCCAGCTGACGGTCGGCGACGGCAGCTCAATCGCTCTCACCTGCTGCCCGTCCGCGGGATTCCAGAAGCGTATCGTGCGGTCGGCCGAAATGGAGTACGGTTGGCCGGCAGCGATATATCCTGCCCCCAAAATCCGCCCCGCATGGCCCATACACTCTTTCTGCAACATTCCGTCGGCCATATTCCAGAGTCGGACTTTGTTGTCCGCTCCCGCCGCAACGACCTGTGCATAATCGGGGCTCAAAGCCACGGCGGTGAGCGGACTGCCGGCAGGTCCGAATTTCTTCGATTCCGGCGGCTGCGGGTTGTTCAACTCGAAGACGCGAACGGTCTGATCGTCACTGGCGGTCACCAGACGCTGGCCGTCGGGCGAGAATGCGACGGCGCGCACCGGGGCGTCGTGCCCCAACAGCGTGTGCATCAGCTGTCCGTTATCCAGGTTGCGAATCAATACGCCATGGCGCCCGCCGACGGTCCCCGCCACCGCGGCAATGCGCCGCTGAGGGTGCCAGGCACTCGTGATCACACCGCTGATCGCGTTCGGCTCGCACAACACTTTCGCCGGTTCGCCGAACAGATTCTTCCAGGTTGAAATCTCGCCTTTGTCACCGCCCGATGCAACCAGCTTCCCGTCGGCGGAAACGGCCAGAACGGTCACCGGATTCAATGACCCTCGCCAGCGCCGCAACAAAGTCTGCTCCGGAATCTTCTGGACGCTCAGCATGCCATCCACCGAAGCGGTAAACAGCAAGGGTGGTTCGGTGGCCGATCCGCCGACCAGTTCCAGCGCTACTGGTGCCCCTTTGTCGAGCTTCCAGTCGGCAACCGTCGCCCACGCCGTCCGCCCGTTGTCCGCGGGGTTGCCGGCCGCGGCACCGGCCGCGTTGCCGGCGGCATTCGCAGCGCGCAACAGCCGTACCGTTCCCGTCGTATCCGCGACTGCAGCCCAGCTGCGATCGCGGCTGAGGGCCAACGACCGCGCATTGGCAATTCCATGCGTCCATTTTTCCGGAGCCGCGTCCGGGATCGCCCAGGTCCGAATCTGGTTGTCGGCACCGCCAGTGACCACGATCGGTGGTTGCCGTGGATTTGCGGCCGGCGGCGAGACCTCGACGATTTCCAGAGCATTCAACGGCGAAGGAGATTCGATAAGACCGACGAGTGCTCCGTCCGCCACGCGCCAGCGACGCAGCGTTTGATCGACGGATACCGAAAACAGGGTCGCGTTTTGCTCATCGAACTTGAGTCCCGTGACACGGTCGGTGTGTCCCGTAAGTGTCGCGGCGGGCTGGGACGTCTTCGAGTTCCAGACGCGAATCGTATTGTTCGGCCCCGAAGTCGCGATCCACTCGAGATTCGGACTCACGGCCAGCGCGGTGACCGGGCCCCCCACCGCCAATTGGGTTCGCTGCACGTCGCGCGGCCGGCGCCAGATCTTGGCTTCGCGGAAGCTGCCCGAGGCGAGCAGGTCACCCTCGACATTGAACGCCAGCGATTCGACGAGGTCGCGGTGCGCAACTGGCTCGACGGCCGAGGGATCGTTGGACGCCAGGGCCGGGTCGCCCAGTTCGGCGACCCGCTGCCCGCTTGGTCCATGGTAGAGATAAAGACGATTACCACGGCTGGCGGCGACATATTGGCCATCGGATGTTACCGCTACGGTCAGGACCGGCGCGAACGACCGAGCGATCGCCTGCATCTGCCTTGGGGAGAGATTGGCGACACCGCCCGTGCCCTTCGCGCCTTGATCAATCCAGAGACGAATCAATCCCAGTTCTTCCGAACTGAGCGGTGGAGCGTTGACTTTGTTGCCGACCGGAGGCATGACCGGTTCGCCGGTATGGGAAGCGAGATTCAACAGCAGGCTTTGCGCGCCGTTTCCGGCGACGATCGCCGGTCCGGAATCTCCGCCTTTTTTCATCGTGTCGGGCGATTCCAGGCTCAGCTCGCCATTCCGCTGGCTGGCGCTGTGGCAAGCCAGACAACTGCGCTGCAGAATCGGCAGGATGTCGCGCTCAAATACGACAGGTTCGGCGCGCTGTACCGCGGCGATCGGAATCGGCGCCGCCGGCGCATCGGGTGTGCCCAGCAGCAGCACGACGTGGACAATGAGGAGTATCAAAAAGCGACCGCATGTGGTTCCGCTGCTAAAGCGGGAGTGGATATTGCGGCTGTCTGTTGAGACCTTCACAGGCATGTCTCCGTTACTTCGTTCCGAACGTCAACTTGACCCCTGCCTACTTGGCGGCCGGTTCCACCTTCTCCACAGTCAGTGCGACCGTTTGATCCAAGGTTAAACCTTGCCCGTTGAAGTTTATCGTCATGCGCACGATGACGTTATGGACGCCGGGCGTCGCGTTGGGTTGCGCCATCACGACCAGCTTGCCGTCCGCCTGATTAGCCGGCAGCGACACATTTGCGGCTTGCAGTCCGGCGACACCAGGCGGGAGCACCAATTGCGTGGTGACCTCAGCGGCAAACCCGTAGAGTCGCTCGACGCGAAACGGCAGATCGAGCATCGCACCTTGTTTGACGGTCAGTTTGTCGGGCGTGCCGCTGGCCTTTACCGGATACTCGGCGATCTTGATGGTCAGCGGGGTCGACGGAAAATTAACGTTGTAACCGCGCATCGCCGATTGCTGCTGGAGTTGCTGTGCGCGTTGATCGGCACGTTGCTTTTCCTGTTGGGCGAGTTGCGTCAGTGCCTGGGCGTCCTGCTGATCCTTATCCGCCTTCTGTTTTGCTTCCTGCGCGAGTTTTTGTTTCGTGGTCGCTTCCGTCAATTTGGTATCGGCGACTTTGGCGGCGTCGGCGGCGGCCGTTGCCTTCTTGGTGGCCTCGGCGACTTCCTTCTGCTGGGCAACGACTTTCTCCTTCAACGCCGCGTCGTTCGGAGTGGCGGCCGACAGCTTCGTCGCCGCGGCCAGCGCTTCCATCGCCGCTTTTTGAGCAGTCGCCGTTGTGGCGGCAAGCTGGTCGGCCGTGGTTTTAGCTTGAGTGGCCGTCGCCATTTCGTTCGTCGACGTGGTCAGCGCCGTAGCCGCCTGCTGGGCTGCCTGTTGGGCCGCCTGCAGTTTCTGCTGCGTCTCAGTGACCGCCTTGGCGAGCTGATCCTGGCGCTCCTTGGCTTTCGCGGCCGACTCGGGATTGCGGCTGTAATTCACGCCTTGCGCCGACCCCGCCAGATAAAACGTGTACGTTCCCGGCGGGGTGTTCGCCTGCAGCCGCAATTCGAAATCCCCCGCATTGTTGGTACCGATCGGGACCTGCGGCAATCCGATATTCGGCGGCAGTCCGATCGGGAATCCGGTGAGTGTTCCCGCCGCGCCGTCTTGTCGAGTCACCGTGTAGGGGATTTTCAAGACACCACCGCGCGCCGTCTCGATCACTTTTCCATCTCCCAGAGTGACTTGCAGTCGCGCAATTTCATCGGCGGAAACGCTGACCGGAATAAAATCGACCAGCCGCGACCGCGTACTGGGGATTTCGCCAAAAGGCTGGGCGAATTGCAAAGCGTCGAGCGACATGCCGGCGCGCGCTACGCGGACCAGCTCTTTGCCCGCGACGGTCGACTTGCCCGTGATTTGCAATGCGCCGGTTCCCACCGCCGCCCCAGCATCCGCCGTGAGAATCAGGCTGGTGAAGTTGGCGGCCTGTCCGAGAGTTACTTCCGGTGCCGTGACGCCGGCCGGTAAACCGGCAGCGCTGATCGTGATCGGTCCGTCGAACCCGTCGCGCCGCGCCGCGATAACGCGAACAACCTCACGTCCTCCTTTGCGCATCAGGATGGCGCCCGACACGTCCATAGGTACCGCAACGAGCCGAAAATCGGGCTCGGGCTTGCGAATCGACAGCCGATAGACCAGACACGGCTCGTTGTACAGCTGACTGTATCCCTCCCGTACCAGAATGCGATAGGTTCCGTCCGCAGGCGCCGTGAAGCGATAGGCCGGATCGTAGCTGCGCTGGTCGAATTCGCGGCCGCCGTATCGCTGATCGACGTCATCGACGGTCGCCACGACCGTCACTTGTTCCTTTCCGTCCTCCTCGCGCGCGACGCGTTGAATGACCAGGGTCGGATCGGTGGGTAGCCCCAGGCGGTGGGACCAGACTTCGATCCAGTAAACGTCACCGGCCTTGGCGTCGAACGAATACCAGTCGTTGTCACGTTGAGGATAGAACTGACCAGCGACTTCGACAGGCGGCACCAGTTTCTGCGCCGTCTGCGGCGAGTTATTCTCTTGTTCCAAGACCACGGCTGCGGTCGCGGCGGTGACCAACACAGGATTGGATGGCCCCTGAGGACCGGCGACTCGGTACTCGACGCCATCCAAAGCGAACTGGTAAGCGTCGAGGCGTTCGCTGAACGCCATACGCCCCAGAATATCTCCCGGAATCGCGATGCGGACTTTCAATTGCTCCAGAGGGCGACCGCCGGATGAAAGTCCGGAAGGCTGACCGCCCGGAAGATTCAGTCCATAGACCGTGTACTCCTCATTCGATCCGGGCAATCCGGCGGGCGGAAAGACAAACGCGACGATCGGCCCGGCACCGACGGCGATCCGATAAGGATATTCGTTGCCGCCGCCATGAAACAACTCGCGAACCCGCAGCCGGTAGACACCCGCGGTCGGCAATGACGTCTCGATAAATGGATCCTTCGACCATCCAGGCTGGCTCGCGGCAACGATCCGTCCATCGGGCGCGAAGAGCACCATCTGCAGATCGGCGCGCGAATCAATACGTCGTCCAAAGCCGTCAATCGTCAATCGCTGACCGGCTTGTCCCGCGAACTGGTACCAGTCCTGGTCCGCGCCGTTGGCAAACTGACCGTCGATCGTCACGGGAAGCTGGACTTCCTGCGCCTCCGCCCGATCGTTGTTCGGCTCTTTCTCCAAGGCGGTCGGCCAGGCGTGCACGATGAAGGTGCGAGGGTTCGACAAGCCATAGCGTCCCAGCGCCCGGACCGTATGGTGGCCGACGGGAACATCCGGTTTGACCGATACCACAAACCGATTCTCCACCGGTTGCTTTCCCTGGTCAAACGGGCCGGGGTCAACCATCTTGCGGCTGGCGGCGATGCCTGGATGGGAAAATTGCAATTGAACGACGTCATCCAGGTCAATTCCGAAAATCGTCAGCTCCAGTTCCGTTCCGGGAGCGGCTCCCGCCGGAAAAACCGCGTCGAGCCTCGTTGCGGGCAACTGGGCCAATCCGGCCCTAGGCCCGACGGCACCACCGACGATCAGCAGGGCTGCCCAAGCGATCCTTCGACCGTTCGAATTCATCATGATCTTTTCCTTCCGTCACCTTGCCCCGGTTGATCGTCGGGTGCATTCACGCGGGCGCCGTTACCAGACAAACTGAAATTCCTTGGCGTTCAGAATTGCCCAGAGCACATCTTCCCAGGCCTGTTGCTTGTTGGCAGCCTGGCTCAGATGCGTCCTCACCAGTTCCATCTCCGCGGCCGTGGGACGTCGAGCAAAAGCGCGGAGATAGAGTTCATCGACCAATTCGTCGATCGATCGTTTCTCCGCGCGTACGAATTGTGCTGCGAGTCCATTCCCGTTCTGTAGCCGTCCCTGAACTTCCTGGGAATTGAGCAGGTGCAGAGATTGCGCGAGATTGGCTTCCGGATTGCGTTCGCATTCGCAGGCGCTCGATGCCTCCGGCTTTCCAAACACCGTCAGGAAATAGTTGTTAAAGCCGTTGTCGGGCAATTGCACGGCGGTCGTGCCCTGGGGCACGCCTCCGAAAGTCGCTGGCGTCGACAGCAGGCTGTTAATGGCGTCGTAGAAAACTTCCGCCGTCAGTCGCCGCGGATAGAAACTGGAAAAATTCTGGCGATCCAGCTTGTTCTCTTCCGTCGGTTCGGAACTCAGCTGATACGTCGATGACTTGCAGATCGTGCGTACCAGGTCTTTCATGTCGAAACGGCGTTCGAGAAAGTGACGAGTGATTGCGTCGAGCAATTCCGGGTTGGACGGCGGATTCGTGACCCGCAGGTCGTCCTCGGGGCTCACAATCCCCTGCCCCAGAAAGTGCTTCCAGTAGCGATTGACGAGTGCCCGCGCAAAGAACGGGTTGTCCGATGCCACCATCCAGTCGACGAGGTGCTGCCGGGCGTCCTCCCAGTTCGGCACGTTCAATGGCGAACCGCCGAGGGGCGTGGGTGGAACCGGTTTGCCGGTGCGGGGATTGGTCGCGGCGGGCGCTGTATCGCGGACGAAAACCATATCGGGCAGCCTCTGGTTCGGATCCGGATTGAATCGACTGTTCTTCAGCCCGACCTGGGTGAAGAAAGCCTCGAATCCGTAATAGTCCTGCTGGCTCCAGCGCTCGAACGGATGATGATGGCATTTGGCACACGCCAGGCGCATTCCCAGGAACAACTGGGCGGTGTCCTCCATCTGCAGTGACGAGGTGGTAACCTCCTTGTACCAGGCGACGGGCGGGTGCGACTCGGCGTCACCGGTCGCCGTCAGCACGCTGCGAACAAACTGGTCGTATGGCAGGTTGCGATCCAGTGCGTTGCGGATCCAGCTGTGGAAGCGATAGGTGTAAACGTTGTCGTTGCCGTTGCGGCGTTTGTTACGCAGGACCGCGGCCCACTTGTTGGCGAAGTAATCGGCGTAGCCGGGACTATCGACCAGCCGATCGACCAGCCGATCCCGCTTCTGCGGGTCCTTGTCGTCGAGGAACGCCCGGGCTTCTTCGTAGGTCGGCAGGCTCCCGGTAATATCCAGTGTGACGCGCCGCAGGAACATCGCGTCGTCGCTCATAAGGGAGGGCGGAATTCCAAGTTGCCGCAATCGCTTCATCACCAGCTGGTCGATGAAGTTCTTTTCCGGCGGCGTTGCCGCGACGGGTAGTCCCTGGGGAATCACCGCGCGGAACACGGCGACCTGTCCCTGGAAGCGAATCATGATTGCGGCATCGCCGGGCGTCTTGGCGACGGTGATGCGTCCCGAATTATCGGCAGCGGCCAGTTCGATCTGATTCGATTCAAACGATGCCAGTCGCGTGACATCGCGTGTGGAGCCGTCGCTGTAATGCCCGACGACGGAAAGCTGCTGGCGACCGTCGAAGTTCATCGCGCGCATTTCCGGTACCACCTGGATACGCTCGATGACCGGGTCCGACTCGCTGCCGTACGGCATTCCCTGCCGGATCCAACGCGCCAGCAGTTCCCATTCATACGAGCCGACCGTCATGCGGCGACCACCGCCGTGCGGCAGTTGGTTGGAGGGCTTGGCGAGCAAGAGACTGAATTCGGGATCTGCCGGAAAAACCCGCCGACCACGACTTTCATGGACCAGAAAGTCGTAATCCTCGTTGGGATAGAAGCCCAGCAGTGAGAGCTTGAACCCGTTCTGCCCATCCGACTTTCCGTGACAGCCACCGGCATTGCAGCCCAGTCGGGTAAAGATGGGGACCACTTCATTGACAAAATTGACGGGCAGATCCTCTCCGCACTTTTCAATCTTGAGCGACATCGTTGCGGTGCGACCGTCACTGGTGCGCGCCGTGACAACGGCGTCGCCGTCGCCCAGCGGCGTGGCGAGCCCCTCGGCCGAAACGGTCAGCAGGTTCGATTTGTCGACCGCATAGGAGACTTCGTGAGTCAGGTCGTGGCGTTGCCCGCTGGAATAGATGCCGGTGACAAGCAGTTGCCTCCGGGCATTACGCCCTACCAGTACCGAGACGCCTCCGGGCTCGAATTCAACCGCGGTCAAACTGCCCCTCGGGCCAAGTCCGGGCCGATCGATTGCCAAGAGTTCCGCCGCAGCGGCGGTAAGCGACAAAACGGCACCCAAGGTCCCGAGGCGTAATACCGACAAACCGTTTGTTTTCATTCCGCGACTCCTTGCAAGGGACTGCCGAGCGATCGGGCAATCCCGAATTTCAACTGCTGTCATCTACCGTGCCGTTCCGGGCAATTCCACAACGCGCGCCATGCCATCTCCGTTCGCCAACACGACGCGCGCATCATCCGACTGGTAATAGGCGGTATTGCCGACGCGTCCGACACGCTCGGCAAACAGTGGTTTTCCATCCGCCAGGTTCCAGACTTTAAGGTTACCGGCGTAGCCGTACGACAGCAAACGAGTTCCGGTCGCATTGAAGCTCACGCAATGCACGAAGTCGTTGTGTCCTTCGAGAACCCGCTCCTCGGCGCCGCTGAGGATATTCAGCAGGTGGATCTTGCGATCCGCGCCACCGACCGCCACGCTCTGGCCGTTAGGATGGACGGCGACCGCATACATCGTCTCGTCGAACGTGGCCAGCTGTTTGAGTTGCCGGCCGCCCGTAACATCCCACAATCGGATCGTGCGATCTCCCGCCGCCGACACCACCATCGATTCGTCTGGGGTGAAGGCGATCGCATGCACGGCGGCGGTATGGCCCGTCAACTGGGCTCGCTGTTGGCCGGTCCGAACATCAAAAATGCGCAGCGTCTGATCCGTGCTTCCGGAGACGATCGTGTTACCGTCGCGACTCACGGCAACCGCGTAGACGGGTCCACCGTGGTCGAACCGGCGCACAAATGAGAGAGCAGCATACGCCCAGGAATTAACCTGGCCGTTCGGGTGAACGCTCCAGAGATTACGTCCGTCCTTGTCGAATCCGATTCGCGTGAACGGATGATCGTATTCGGTGCGCTGGTGGGGGATCAACTCGTTGCCGGGCTGCGGATTCTGCGGTGGCAGGGGTGGTCCGAAAAAGTACAGTGCCGAAACAGGCGGCCCTGCGGGCGCGGCGGCCGTAGCGGGCGAGGCAGGTGCGGCCGCGTCGCCGGTGGAGGGACCTACCGCGGTGGCGGCGGCGAGTCGCGTGCCGTCGGCGGTCCAGGCCAGTGCCTGGACCGGCGCGTCTGTTTTCATCGTCTGCAACAACTCGCCGTTGCCCACATTCCAGATCCGCAACTGGCCGTCCCCGTAGCCCACGGCAACCCGCTGGCTATCCGGGCGCATCGCCAGCGCGCGCGCGTCGTTGAGCCCCTCGCCCAGCGTATAACGGATCGTCACCTTGCGGACGATCTGCCCATCTGCCAGGAGATTGACCAGCGTCGCCTGACCGTCCGCGGTCAGCGTCGCCAATTGCGTGCCGCCGTTGTAAGCAATGACGTCCAGAAGTTCCTTGTCCGACATGCGGATGGTGCTGAGCGCGGCGAGCTTGCCGAACCGGATCGACTTGTCGGCGGACGCGGAAATGAGCGTGAGATTATCGCTGTGCCATCGCGCGGAAAGCGGGCCGGCTGCGTGGCCGACAAAAGACTGCAGCGGCTGATCGGCGAGGAAGTCCCAAGCGTCGACACGGCCATCGTCGCCGGCAATCGCCAACTTTTGTCCGTCGGCGGACAACGAGATGCTCAGCGGCACGGATGGACGCACCATCGCACGGGATTGCTTGCCGTCCGCAAGGTTCCAGACGCGGACCGACTTGTCGCGCGAACAGCTGATCAGCGTCTGGCCATTGCCGGTCACCAGCAGTTCGTGAATCTGATCGGTATGCCCGTCGAGGCTCCGTTCCAATTGCCCGTCGGCGAGTCGCACCTGCGCGATCCGCCCCTGGACCGTGCCGATGAACGCGCGGGCGCCGTCCGCTGTCGCTGCGACCGCCGTGGCGGATGGAGCACCGCTTTCGCCCACACGCAGTAAGGCGCGATTCGCCAGCAGTCCCTGCGGCGCAGCGCCGAATGCTACGACCTGCCGCCCCTCCGCGCCGGTGACAATCCCGCGACTGACCATCGACGCGAAAGGAATCTCCTCGTTCACGCGGAACGGCTCCAAACCGAAAGCGCGCACGCGTTGCTGCGCGTCGCAAACCCAAACTTCCGTTCCGTCGCGCCCGAAAACCGCACTGCTGATTTGAGGCCCGAATGCGAACGGTCCGCGCATCGCTCCGTCGGCCAGCGACCAGACCACCGTATTGCCATCGGCGGCGGCAGCCAGTAATCGGCTACCGTCACGCTGGACGGCGAGTTGCTTGATGGGGCCGGCGGGCGAGGCCAACGGCGCGAGCCGCGTGCCATCGGCCTTCCAGCGTGAGATTGCCGGATTGCGCTGCGTGATGCCGACGACTGCGGCTTCGCCGGCTGTGGCATGTAATTGGAGAATCGGATCCGGTGTAGCATCGGTCGACACTTCGCCGACAAAGGAAAGCGCCGGCGTCCAGGTGCGCAGGCCCGCGTCCGCGCCACCGCTGACAATCGATCGGCCGCCGGCCCATGCCAGACACCGTTGCGGTTGAGCCTGCGTCATCCGTTCCGCGGCTTTTCCCGTCCGCAAGTCCCAGGTCGTCACAAAGCCGTCGTCCCCACAGGTGGCAAGTCGGGGTTCGCTGTTGCTGATCGCCAACCCGCGCGGGAGGGCGGTATGTAGCAGCTTCCATTTCGGCGCCACGTCCCCCCCGGCGCCGAGCATCGTGGCACTTTCCCAGACCGAAACAGTCTTGTCCTCACTGGCCGACGCAAAAAACTGACCGTCGGGACTGAAGCCAATATCGGTGATTTTGGCGGTACCCGCGGTGAGCGACCGAACCGGAGCGGTCTGTCCGATCCGGCCGTCGGCGATCGGCCAAAGCCGGATCAGTTTGCCCGAGCCGCTCGCCGCCAGCCATTTCCCATCGGCGGAAACCGCAAGGGCGACCGTGTCCGGGTCGGGCGCCGCGACCGCCTGATCCACGGCGAGCGAATGCAGCGCCGACCGACCATCGCCGCGGCAAACCACGATCGAGCGACCATTGGCGTTCCAGACCGCGCCCTGAAGTGTCGTGGGGGCCTCATCGATTTTCTCCAGCAGCCGGCCATCCAGCACCTGATAAACACGGATGCCGTCGCCGGCAGCAACCACGAATTTCTGTATGTCGCCGGAAAAGCTGGCTGCCGTCAGGTCGCTCGCCGCCGCCGGCACGCTCCATGGGTTGGCGCCGTCTGCCACATTCCAAAGCTTCACCACCCGATCCGCGCCGGCGGACAACAGCCGCGTACCGTCCGGACTTGCGTCCAACGTACGAACGGCTGCGCCGTGGGCCATCGCCCGCGTTGCGGCGCCGCTCGTCAGATCCCAAACGCGCACCGTCCCGTCATCCGCCGCGGAAAATCCCAAGGCACCCCGTACGACAAACGAGCGAACGATCCCTGTGTGGCCGGCGAGTTGGCGTGTTTCCTTCCCGTCGGCAACGGTCCACTGCCGAATCGGATTCTCGCTGGCACTGGTCCAGGCGACACTGGCATCGTCGGACAGTCCTACCGCCAGCACCGCGGCGGTATGCCCTTCGAGCTTCTTCAACTCGGCGCCCCCCGCTTCGAGATTCCAAACTCGCGCCGTCTTATCGGCCGAGCCAGTGATGACTCGAGTTCCAGCCCGATTGAATGCGATCGCCGACACCGCAGCCTCATGGCCACCAAGTGTCGCCAAGGTCTGCCCCGAATCGCGATCGCGTATCCAGACCACCGGCTTGCCCGCGGCAGTCCCCGCGATCGCCATGCGCTTGCCGTCCAGGGAACTCGCCGCCACCAGGTACGGAGCAGCGTCATTTGCCAGTTCCTTCACCGGTTCGATCAGGCTCCAGATGCGAACCGCCTGATCCTGCGAAATCGTCGCGATCCGTTTTCCATCCGGCAGGAAGGCCAGATCGTGGATCGCACCGGGTAAGGCCATGCGGCGCATGCGAATCACCCCGTCCGCGAGATTCCAGACCATGATCGGACCGGTTTCGCCTGCCGCCGCGACCAACGTGTTGTCGGGGCTGATGGCGACCGCTGTCACAGGTCCGAGCAGATTCGTTTCCGGCAGCGCTCGCACCTGCTGACCGGTCGTCTGATCCCAGACACGCACCGTTTGATCCTGCGAGCCGGTAACGCTCCAGCGACCGTCGCTGGAAACGGCAATCGCGCGAATCGGCTGCGAATGGCCACTCGATAGTCGCGGCGGAACCAGGGGCAACTGCCAGCGCTTGATCGTCCCGTCCGCGCCAGCGGTCCAGAAGCAGGGTTGCGCTCGATCGTAGTCCATCGCCGTCACGGCGCCCGTATGAGCGAAGACCGACCCTTGAACAGCACCATCGGCCCCGTTCCAGAACCAGACAACTCCGTCGGCATCGCCGCTGCAAAGCTGCTGATCGTCCGGACGAATCGCCAGTGCCGTGATCCCCTGCTGATGCTGCCCCATGTTCCGAACCGGCTGGCCTTGCGGGTTCCAAATCCGTACCGTCTTGTCGTCGCCAGCCGTCGCGAACCATTGCCCGCTCGCCGCGGAAACCGCTGCCCGAACCGGCATGCTATGACCATTGACCGGCACGACTGGCGTCGGCAGCACCCACGTGCGATAGGTTCCGTCCTGTCCCGCCGTCAGCAGCTTCTGGTTGTCGGCGAGAATTGTCAGATCGCGAATCGGTCCGGTGTGGCCGGCCAGGGTGCCTCGATCAGCGCCGTCGGCAAAATTGAGCATGCGTACTCGGCCCACTTCGTCGGCCACCGCAATTACTCCGCCGTTCGGAGCGATCGCCAACGCACTTGTCGCCTGCTCCTGCTTGGGAAACTCTCGCGCGATTTGGCCCGTGTTGCCATCGACCAGACGCAACGACTTGTCCTCGGTGGCGACCACCGACATCAGTTGTCCCGGCACAAGCAGCTGGTCGCGGATCGGTGCGCCCACCACAATCTCTCGCGCGCCGACCGGCGGCAATTGCCAGATACGAAGGGTCCCATCGACGCCGGCCGACAGCAGGTTCTGGTTGTTGGGGTGAAAGAGCAACGCATCGATTCCGCCGGCATGCTGGCCCAGCGAGCCGACGGGCGTATCCAAAAACGGACTCCAAAGCAGAATCTGACCCTGGGTATCCGCCGTCGCGAACTGCGTCCCGTCGGCACGGTAGGCGACCGCCCGAACCTCCGCCAGATGTCCGGCCCGGTTCGACGCCGTCGAACGGTCAAGCGGCGCGGGCTTGTCGCCCATCGCCGCAAGTTGCATCTGCAATCGATTGCCGTCCCAGAGTCGAACCGCTTTGTCGACGCCACCCGTCACCAGAAATCGACCGTCCGGACTGAATACCAGCACCCCCGCGACCCCGTCGTGAGCGCCCAGTCGCAACGTCGGTACCGCCTGGGGAATATCCCAAACCCGCACCGTATTGTCCTGAGCGCCACTGACCAGCGTCCGACCGTCCTCGCTCAACGCCAGGCAATACACCGGTCCGGTGTGTCCGAGATATTGCCTCCGTTCGACCCCAGTCCGGGCATCCCAAAGCCGTAACGTCTCGTCGGCACTGCCAGTGACAACCTCGAGGCCCTTGCGCGTGAACCGAGCCATCAACACGTCTGAAAAATGACCGCGCAAGACGAGCGGCGATTGGGGCGTAAACGCCTGGCCGGCGACCGTCGAGGTCCTGCCGATTGCAACCGCCGCCAGCAGCAGAGCAAGCAGCGTCGGCAATCGTGACAACCGGCCCCCCACCAATCGACCGTCGCAGAATTCGGTTCGTCGCTCCGGTTCGAACCCACTTCGCTGTGGCATTACGTCTCCTCATAATCGAGTTCGGCCGGAAAGGTAGTTCGAAACAAGTTTCGAGTTTCCCCTGATTATATCAATCCTTGTGGATATGTCGATCAATTGTCGTCGAATCCGGGCTTCGCATTGGTTGAACGAACGAGGGCGACAAAAGTACGTTCCCCGTTCCCCGTTCCCCGTTCCCCGTTCCCCGTTCCCCGGTCCCCGTTCCCCGTTCCCCGTTCCCCGTTCCCCGTTCCCCGTTCCCCGTTCTACAATGCGGCGGCGACACTGCGGTGGAGTTTGCGTTTCCTGCGTGTGGCGAGGCGAATTTTGCGGGGACGGCAATGGATTCGACAAGCGGTGGGATGTCACGGCGCGGGCTGCTGAAGGCGGGAGCGGGCGGTACCGTGGGCGCGGTGTTTCTTGGGGAACTGGAGATGGAGGCCTTTGCGGCCCGTAGTTCCGTGTCCATTTATGAGCAACTCGGTGTTCAGCCGATCATCAACGCGGCGGGTACGATCACAGCCCTTGGCGGTTCGCTGATGCCGCCCGAAGTGATTGCGGCTTGGGTAGCGGCCGCGGAGGAATTCGTCGACCTGCTGGAACTTCAGGACCGGGTCGGTGAACGGATCGCGCAACGCATCGGCGTCGAGGCCGCGATGGTGACGACGGGAGCCGCGGGCGGAATCCTGCTGGGCACAGCGGCAGCGCTCACGTACCGCGACCGGAGTCTGATCGGCGGCTTGCCATTGCCGGCGGCGATGGGGATGGAAGTATTGCGGCAGCCTTCGCACCGTGCCTGTTATGACCATCAGGTAACGGCTTGCGGGGTGCGACTAGTGGACGTCGCAACTCGGGAAGAACTTGAACGGGCTATTTCGACGCGCACGGCAATGATGTTCTCGTACAATATTCACGAAGCGGAAAGTCAGATCTCGCGGCAAGAATGGCTGGATGTTGCGCGAGCCCGCGGGATTCCGACGCTGGTTGACGCAGCCGCCGACGTGCCGCCCGTCGAGTCGCTGCGGAGTTTCAACGCGGCCGGATTTGACATGGTCGTCTTCAGTGGGGGAAAAGCACTTTGCGGACCGCAGGACGCCGGTCTGCTGTTGGGCCGCAAGGATCTGATCGACGCCGCCAAGCGGAATACCTCGCCGCATTGCGGCACCATCGGTCGCGCGCTGAAAGTCAGCAAGGAAGATCTGGTCGCGATGTGGGTCGCGGTCGAACGCTACCTGAAGTTCGACCACGAATCGCAACGAGGGGAACTGGAACAGCGAATGGAAATCCTGGAACAGGCACTGAACGACATCCCGACGGTCTCCACCCGCAGAATCGTGCCACCTCGAGCCAATCGATTCCCGCACCTGCTTCTGTTTTGGGACGAGCAGCGGTTGGGAGTCCGCTACCCGCAGATGAAGGAGCGATTGGCGGCAGGCAAGCCTTCCATTGCCACCGCCAGAGTGCACGGCACCGGCGAAGACGGTTTCTTGATTTCCGTTTTCACGCTCAAGCCGGGACAGGCGGAGATTGTCGCCGAGCGAATTCGGGCCATCCTGCTATCGCCGTAGTCGGACCTTGCTTTACTTCTTTCGTTCCCAGGTCTGTCCGCGTTTGTAGCGATTGGCCCGTTCGATATGTTCGTCGTCCTTGGTGAGCTGGATGACTTTGTCGAGCACCGCGTCGAATTCCGTTTTGTGCGGCTCGCGGACCTGGCGGTGGTGGGCCAGTTCGACGATGGTCTCGCAGGCCATTTGGCGGAATTCAGGTTGTTCGAGGTAGGGTCGCACAAAACGCATGGACTCGACGTCGTAGGCGGTACGCGTCCGTTGGATGACGGCGATTTTCTCCTCGTTACTGCGGGCCTCGGTCATCGCCTGCTTCATTCGCTCCAGCCGCTGTTGGTCGTTGCGGTTATCGCGGATTGCGGAGACTTTGACAAACGCCTGGAATGCCTGCCGTCGTTCGGCCGAATCGCTGGCCTTGCCGGCGATTTCCAGCAACGTGTCGGCGGGGCTGGCATCGGGCCATTTACCGAGCGCATCGATGCCGAACGCTCGACGGGCGGCATCGGTACCGGTGGCGATATCCGCGACAAAGCGGATCAGTCGCTTGCCGCCGACGCGTCCGACCAGCGACATCAGCTCGTCCCGTTTCTCGGGGTCGATTGTCCCGAGTGCCTGAATCAGTGCTTCCCCGCGTTGATCTTCGTTTTCAATGCGTTTGCAGACTTCGGCGATGTTCCGTTCGGCATTGTCCCGCTCGCCACCCTTGGCCGCTTTCAGCACTCCCGCCAGCAAGGCCGGCAACTGTTCGGGTCTACCGATCTGGCCGAGCGCGTTCATGGCACTGGTGCGCACCTGGGCGTCCTCATCGCCGGCTGCGGCGAGGATGGCGGCGGATTCTTTAGTGGCTCGGCGGGCCGCAAGCACGTCGATCAATCTGCCGCGCACGTTGGAGGCCGCGTTCATCGATTCCGCGGCGATTTTTCCTGCGACCGATTCGCCCCGCATCCGAACCAACGCGGTCCGCGCTGCCTGCTGCTCCGCGGCGGAATTCGACGTCAATTCCCGAATCAACCGCGGCAGATCCGCCAGGTCGCTCAACTCGCCGAGCGCCAACAGCGCGGCGGATCGCACCGATTCGTCCTTGCTGTTCCCCAATCGCTCCAGGATCGCCGGTCGCGCGGCGGCGTCGCCTCGATCCCCCAAGGCGATGATCAACGCCGCTTGACCGGCGTCGTCGAGTTTGGGCAGCTGGGCGGCGAAAGCTTCTGTCTGCGCCGCGCCTCGTGCGGCCGTGCGAATGGTCTCCAATGCCGCGGCGCGAAACTCGCGGTCCGGATGGCCCAGCAGTTCGAAAATCCGCGGAACGAGTTGCTCACCAGGCCGCTTTGCAGCCGCTCCTTGTTGGTCGTTCCCAAAAATCGAGACGGCGGCCAATAACAGGAAACTCGCCATCCAACCTGAACATCGAAGCATCTTCTCGCACCTTCCAGATAAATGGTCGATCGACCTGTTCCTCGACAATTCCTAAGCCTTTGCGGCGCATGCCAGCAGACCGCGGGTTGCCGCGAGTCGGATCAGACGCGATTGCTGGTCCCCAGCGAGCGACTGGTAGATTGCCGTGGCTGCGTCCGTCTGATTGGCTCGCAGCAGGGATTCGGCACAGCCCAGCAAGGCGTCAATCAGAGGGGCTTTCGCGCCATTCGTGGACCGGATGGCGGACTGCAATACCGCGGCCGCATCGCTTCCGCCGAGCATTCCGAGCGACAATGCTGCTGCCCGCGCCACGGCCACATCGGCATCGTGCAACAGCGGCGCCAGCGCCGCGACTCCCGCGACGCCACCACGAGCCCCCATCGATGCGATCGCCCCGAGCTTCAACTTGCCGCGGAGACTGTTTGCGGCAGTCGCCAGCGCCGCGTCCGCTTCCGGCCCCGGTATCCGTTCCAGTGCGTGGCGCGCCAGGTGGGCGTTGGATTCGCTGGACAACAAGGCTGCCAGCGACGGAACCGCGGCGCCGCTTCCGATCAGCGCCAGTTTTCTGCAGACATAGTCCTTCGCGTCGCGCGAAATATCGGTTGCCAATGCCGCAATCAGCCGCGCCTCCAGGTCGCCGCGTACGGCGGTGTCCTTGTGCGCGGCCACGACTGCATCCTCAATCGCCTGCAGTTCACTAAGCGGCGTGCCAAAATCAAACTTTTTCAGTGCTTCAAAAGCCTGGTTGAGCATCGGACATTTCCTCGAGCGTGTACGGGATTGTTCCGTTTCACTTTGCGGCCAGATTTATCGTCGCGAAATCGCGGCCGACGACGTCGAATCGATCACGATCATAGCTGCCACGGTTCGCGCCGGCCCCGGTCCACCAGCCGATTTGCCTCGGCATCGTCCAAAAACTGCTGTGATGCGGTGTCCCATTTCAGTGACCGCTTCAGCTGATACGCAATATTGCCCAGGTGCGCCAGTACGCAGGTGTTCACCGCATATTCGATGTCGCGGAAAGGAGTCTCGCGGGTCTTCACGCAATGGACGAAGTCGCCATAAATCCCACCGGCTCCTCTGTAGGCGGGGACGGGCCTTGCCGGAAGCTGCTCGCCCGGCGTGCCGACGATCTGAAGGTTTTCGCTTTGCGGCTTGTTGTGGTGGATCGTCAATCCGTTCGGGTAAAGGTAATCGAGCCACCGGCCTTCGGCTTGGTCGTGGTAGACCACTTCGGTCGGCTGGAGGCTGCGGACGTCGCAGATAAACGTCGCGCCGCCGAAGTGATGCGCGCCCCAGTCGGTCATGCCGCCGCCCGAATAGTCACTGAATGACCGCCAGCTGTCGCCGTTAATTGAAAAGCTGCCGCTGCAGCGTTTGGAGTTGTAAGGCGCCCAGGCGGCCGGTCCGAGCCACATATCCCAGTCGATCTTTTCCCCCATCTCCTCCCGCCCCAGGTTGCACAGCTGCGGCAACGGACCAACATTGACGTTGATCGACTTGATCGCTCCCAACTCTCCGGCCCAGACGGGCTCGACAAATCGGCGATAATCCTCGAGCACCCGTTGGCTTCCTCCCGACACAACGCGACCGTAACGTCGCGCAGCCGCGATCATCAACGGTCCTTCACGCAACGTCAACGTTTCAGGCTTTTGACAATAGACATCCTTTCCGTTGCGACAGGCTTCGATCACCATGATCGCGTGCCAGTGGTCAGGCGTGGCGATATGCACCGCATCGAGATCAGGACGGGCCAACAGTTCCCGAAAATCGCTGTAAGCCCGGCAGTCCTTGGTCTTGTAGCGATCGTCGATCCGCGCCTTCGACTGCTCGCGGTTCGATACCCGCACATCGCAAGTGGCGACATATTGTATGTCGCCGCGCCCCAGGAACGCCTCCTGGTCGCCGCGCCCCATGTTGCCGATGCCGATGCCGCCCATCACGATGCGATCGCTGGCGGCGGGCCGATCGATACTTCCAAGTGCCGAGGAACTGATCACGTACGGCACGCCGAATGTTGCAACCGTCGCGGTTTTCAGAAATTGCCGGCGGCTGGAGCCCTGGCCGCTGTTAGCCGACGTGGCATGCTGACTTTTGCGAATCGATCCTGAACCTGGGAAAGCCATAAACGACCTCGATTGTTGGAACCGTCACTCGATCTCAACGCAGGGTAATCCGTCGATCATACCGCATCTGTCGGTGCGGAACGACGTGCGGCCGGGGCGCTATTATGTCATCAATACCCGCATAGTCTACGGAACGCTGGTGCAAACGGCAATTCGAAGAATGAATTACCAGGCCCGTCGCCAAGCGACAACGCGTGCGGCGAGGAGGAAGCGTAGGCCGATTCGATTCCTGCAATGCCAAGGAGGACGGCGGTCCTCAACTTGCGGTCTGCCTGGCGTACCTGCAGGCAATTCGGGATCGGGATCCGGCCGGGCTGCAATCGCGATTTTCACGCGGTTCGAAATATGATTTTTCCGGTGTTGACTTTGATTTGTGGCAGAATAAATACCCGGCCAGCGCAAATTGATTGCTGGAGAGGTTTCACGCGCGAGAGGGAAGCAACGTCTCTCGATCGTTGAAAAGCCGGTCATCGTCGCATCAACCGGACGGTTTGCGGGGCTTCGCTTTCTTCTCGCGATATTCGGCCAGGATTTTTTCCGGGTCTTCGTTGAATGCGTCCCGGCAACCGGTGCAGCAAACGGGATACGACTGACCCTTGTACGTCACCGTCATCGAGCCGAATCCGCCCGTCACGATGCACTCGGGGCCATTTGATCCCTGGCCGAAGCCACTGCCGACGCGCGTGAATCCGATTTCACAGAGCCGTTGGAATCGGCCTCCTGCCGCTTTGCGCTCCAGCAGCATGACCAGCCGATCGCCGCTCGCCACGGACCGTATCGAAATCCGATGCGGGAGCGGTTCGGCGGCACCGTCGGCGATCAGCCGCAGTTGGCCATCTTCCGCCCTTTCTCCCACGTACTCGATTCGTTCCATCGTTTCCGTGTTGTCTTGTGGTCCGGCATTGGCGACTACTCTGAGCGCGAATTGACCGGGCGGATCCAGAGCGCGTAATTCTCCGGATGGGAAGTAGCGGGCCGACTCGCCTTGGAACGCAAGGGATGCCCCGTCGGCAGTGAACTTCCAGGCCCATTGTTGTTGTTCGGTCCAGGCTCCGTCGTTCGATCCGCGCTTGATCTGGCCGACGCCTTTCCAGCTCCCGACCAGAAACTGAAGCGGCGTTAATTTGTCGCGCGCAGCGGCTCGCTGTTGTTCCGCTGTTTGTTTCGCCTGCTCCGTCGGCGGAGGAGCCGCGGCGATCAGCCGCGCCGCGACCGCAATCATCACCAGACCGGTCATCGCCAATAGAATCCCCCGGTCAATTCGTTTCCTTCGACGTTGCGATCGTACATGCGGCATGACAATTTCCCCCCATTCCTTCGCGACCCGGATCCCTCCGCGATCCTATTCCCTCGCGGCCCGACTCAAGGCATCGCTACCTGCACTTTACCCGTCAATCGCTCCGCCGGGAAGTTTGCCAGCACATAAGTATTTCTGCCGTCGTGGACCGTTACCGGCTGCCGCACGGCAGGGCCGCAGGCCCGAGAATGGTAATCGAGCGGCGACAATTCCAGCAGATGTTCGCCGGTCGGAAGTTCCAGGCGTACGACCTGGATCGTATCCGGCAGCAGGCTCCAGGATCGCGTATCGGCATGTTCGGTCGCTTCGTACGCTACTCCCGCCAGATCGATGCCGAGTCCGATCAGCGAGCCTTTTTCGATGCCGGCGAGTTCCTTGGCGCCATAAACGACGCCCTTTTTCAAGGTGCGGCGGGCCACGGCCATTCCCAGCACGTGATCGTGCATCGCCTCCGTTTGCGAAACCGCCATGCGGGTTACGTCCGTGATCGGTTCCGTCGCGGCGATCCGCGCGCCGTTCACGCTGACTCCTATCCGCTGCACGTTATTCTGCCTCGGCACGACCTTGGGCACTTTGATCGGCGCTAACGTCGGTGGAACGGTCTGCTTGCCCAACGCGCTGAAAATGCGGTCCGCGATCAGCATTGCCTGGCTGGACGGCACTTCGGCCACCTCGGTTTTCAAGGGGCCGCGCCCAACCAGCGCAAAAAGGTACACAACACCGTTTCCTCTTTCCGAATGATGACCTGTTTCCGCTCGTTGCAGGTCGAGTCGCCCCGAACGGAAGGTTGGCTGCCAGCTTACGACTCGGGCGTACGCGCGGGCGGCGTCGTCGTAGTCGCGGTGGGTCTGCTCGCGCAGGACACCGCGCAGGTAGGCGCCGACCGCCACTTGCTGATACAGCGCCTTGGGATTCTCGCCTTGAGCAGTCGCGGCGGCGTCGATGATCTGCTGTTGCTTGTCCATGATCTGCAGGGAATAAGCCTCGGCATCGGCGCCGCCCTGCATCAGATTGGCGAGCGCGAGAAATACCCGCACCAGCACGCGTTCGTAGTCCTCGCCCGCATAGTCCCGATGGGTGTCGTCTGTCAGAAGCGACAATCCGTCCTTCAACATGCTCTTCTCTTCGAGCACGTCGAATCGGTCGCGCGTTTCACGAAGCAGCTGCTCGGCCTCATGAGTTCGACCGGCCGAAAGCAAAACGATCGACTTCTCCAGATTGACCACGTCGCGGCTGGAATCATAGCCGCGTTCCGCCTTCGCAATCTCTGCCAACGCGGTATCGACGCTGCCGTTGTAGAACTGCCGACGGGCCACTTCCAGACGCTGCGTGTACGTGTGGCAACCGGAAACCCACGCGGCCCAACCTTGGACCATTGCCAGCAAAATCACCTGCCGCAACGGGCCGCGCGGAAAACGTGTTTTCAGTTTTCCGTTCCCGCAACTCGGCATTCGGCACCGGCCCACCATTTCCACCTGCCGCCGAAATCCACTACTTCGCGGAGAAAGGCCAATGCGTTGCACTCCAGCGACTGGCGCGGCTTTGATGGTACGCCTTGCTGATCATTGCAACCTGCTTGTCCGCTTTGCCGTCGCGTATGTCGACCAGTTCCAGGACCAACTGATAGTCACGCTGATAATCTTTGTTTTCTCGCGTTGTCAGCGATGTCACGGTGGCGAACAGCAGGTACTCGATCGGTTGTCCGTTCCGTTCCATCACCCCCACGAAGTTCCGCATGTGGGCCGGCATGAACAGATCGTCCGGGCGCAACCGCAGATCGCGCAGACCTGCGTCGACGTATTGCCGGCTGATCGGCGCGAAACTCCCTGATTCGTGCAGCTTGGAATCGATGGCGTGGTAGATCGAATCCTTGATATCGCCCAATTCTTCCGAGCTCTTGTTCGTGACGCCCACAAAGCAAACTTGTTGACGGGGTGCAGGCAGTAGTTCGCCCTGCGCCGACGTCGACGGCTCACCGTTCGCAGGGTGCCGATCAAGTAATTTGCAGACCGCTTCCTCGACCAGCGGACGATACGTTTCCTGACCGGCCGCGTGACTGCCGATCATTTCCTTATCGCCGGGTTGGATGACGCGCGCAAACTGGTTGCCGTTTTTGCAAGCATCGACAGTCATCAGGCTCGCTGTCAGCGCCGCCGCAATCATGACTCGTTGTATCAATTTGCGCATTCCAGTTCCTTCCGGATGCAGATGCAAGTTGGGGGCGGCGTCACTCCGAACAGTGACCGTCGACTCCCTCCTTGGAGCCTAACTTTATCATCGGTCGGGCCGGCCGCCAGGATCAGCGATCGGCCTGCTTCGGGACAGGGATGTTAACCCCGTTTACCCAGTCCGTCGAGATCAATCGCAGCAGATGTTAGCAGTCGCGCGGTGTTGCATGCATCGCATTCGAGCCATCACCCCCGCCCCCATTCCCCATTCCCCGTTCCCCGCAACCCAATTCTGGCCGGCTTGGATACGGAGACAGGCGAGCCGTCGGCGAGCAGGATCGAGGCGGGGGGCGCGCAGAGGATCTCTCCAAAGGTGCCTCCGTACAGCGTATGAAAGTCGCCTTCCAGTTCACCTCGACAATCCGACCAGGCCGTCCAGGACGGGTGCGTTACGCGGTATTCCACGGTGCCGCCATCCCGTTGCGGGCAATAGCCCCAGTAATGTTCGGCGATGAACTGATTGAGCGAGCCTGGTTCGAGCGGTGTTGCGGCGCCGCGGGTGTGCAGGCTGATACGATAGTGGTTTGCCTTTTCGTTCCAACCATATTCCACCTGCTGTTCCTGCGGCGCGGGTGGAGACGGCACCGTGGGTGCCAGCGGAGTTCCTCCCGCGTTGCGACGATGCCACATCGGAAGGGCGACGTAGGGCTCGTTGTACCACCAGCGGGCGACATGCGCGATGGCCCATTTCGGAACGATTTCCTTGATAAACGAGACCGCTCGCCGCACTTCGCCGCCGGTCTCGCGGCGGACGTAGAAACGCAGATTCACTTCCGGAAAGTTGCGGTGGAACGGCACGGGGATCCCGAGCACGCGCGTGCGCAGGAACATGAAACCGACCAGGCTGACGTAGGTAATGCCCTCGTGAAAGTCGAGCGTTGTGCCTGCGGGCAGGTGCGGTTCCAGCAGCCGAGGCTCGACGGGAAAGTTAAACATCGCCAGCCACCGCCACTCGGCCGACAGGAACCGGGTGGGTTCACTGGCCGTGGTCGCCGCCGTGTTTGCCGGTATGGGGCCGGTGTTGGAGTCATCCATGGTCCGTGCTCCTTTTCGTAGCTCGAAACTTGTTTCGAGCTACGTGCAGTTTCGAGCTACGCCGGTTGTTCGATTGCTTGCCGCAGGTCATCGCGCAGATCCTCGAAATCTTCCAATCCCACGGACAGGCGAATCAGCCCGTCGGTGATGCCATGGGCGGCGCGGGCCTGTGGATCGTAGCTGGCGTGCGACATGGAGGCGGGTTGTTCGATCAGCGATTCCACGGCGCCCAGGCTCACCGCCAGCTGGAACAGCTGTGTCGACTCGGCAATCCGCTTTGCCCGCGCGTAGTCTCCCTGAACTTCGAACGTCAGCATGGCGCCGAAGACACCATTCATCTGCCGGGCGGCCAGAAGGTGTCCCGGGTGTTCGGGGAGGCCGGGATAGAGCACTTGCTTGACTTGCGGAAGCCCGCGCAGGAATTCCGCCAGGCGCATCGCGGTCATTGACTGCTCTCGTACGCGGACGCTCAAAGTCTTGATCCCTCGCGTGATCAGGTAGGAATCCCAGGGAGCTTGAACGGCTCCGGTGGCGTTCTGGATGAAATAGAGCCGTTCGAAAAGTTCCTTGCTCTTTGCGACCAAAGCGCCGCCCAGAACATCGCTGTGGCCGCCAAAGTATTTGGTGGAGGAATGCATGACGATGTCGGCGCCGAGTTCCAACGGGCGCGTCGCGACGGGGGTGGCGAAGGTATTGTCGACGGCGACCAACGCGCCGGCGCGGTGCGCGATCTCGGCGCAGGCAGCGAGGTCGGTGATCGAGAGCCGAGGGTTGCCCGGCGATTCCAGCCAGACCAATCGAGTCCTCGGTTGCAGGGCGGCGGTCAATCGAGCCGGATCGGTCGTGCCGACCAGGGTGACCGTCAGTCCGGCCCGATCGCAGATCTTGTGCAGCAGCCGATACGTTCCGCCATAGATATCCGATCCGGCGACGATATGATCGCCGTGGGAAAGCAGCATCGTGACGGCGTGGGTCGCCGCCATGCCGGAGGCCATGGCCAGGCCACCGTAGCCGCCCTCGAGCGACGCGATGACGTTTTCCAGGTTTTTTCGCGTAGGGTTGCCGCTACGCGCATAGTCGAACTCGCCCCATTCGCCGGCCCCCGGCTGGACATAGGTGGAGGCGAGATAGATTGGCGGCACGACCGCGCCGGTTTGAGGATCGCGGGGGCTGCCGACATGAATCGATCGCGTTCGAAATCCGTGGTCAGCGTGGTTCATTGTTCGAGCGCCTGTTTCAGGTCCGCGATCAGATCCTCGCAGTTTTCGATGCCGCACGACAGCCGAATCATGTTGTCATAGATCCCGAATCGCTGTCGGTCCTCCGCAGTACATTCGTAGTAACTCATGACCAGCGGTTGCTCGATCAGCGACTCGACGCCCCCCAGACTCGGACCGATCCGCGGGATCCGTACGGCATCGACGATCTGTGCTGTCTGCTGCCAGTTCGCATCCTTTACGAGGAAAGTGATCAGGCCGCCGAATCCGCGCATGGTTTGCCGCGCCACTTCATGGTAGGGGTGGGAAGGCAGCCCCGGATAATAAACCCGCTCGACGCGCGGATGCGCAACAAGAAACTCCGCGATTTCCTGGCCGTTCGCGTTCTGGCGTTGCATGCGGAGCTCGAATGTCTTCAGCCCCCGTTCCAGCAGGAAAATGTTATGCGGGCTGTTGACGGCGCCGAGGATGCCACGGAGTTTCTTGACCGGTTCGAGCTTCTCCGCCGCTCCGACGATCACTCCCGCCAGCAGATCGTTATGTCCGGCGAGGTATTTAGTCGCCGAATGCAGTACATAGTCCACTCCGTATTCGAGCGGACGAACGTTGTACGGAGTTGCCAGCGTCGCGTCGATCAGTGTTTCCACGCCGCGCCGCTTGCCGATGGCCGCGAATCGCTCCAGATCGACGATACTCAAGTGCGGGTTCGTTGGGCTTTCGCTGATCAGCAGCTTCGTTTGCGGAGTCACCGCCGCATCCATCGCCTCGTAGTCGCACGTTTTGACCTGTCGGGTGACGACGCCGAACCGGGAGAGGTGTTTGGCGCAGAACTCGCGGCTGCGGTGATAACACTCGTCGAAGAAAACGACCTCATCGCCGGAATTGAGTTTTGCCATCAATAGTCCGACGATGGCGGCCATTCCGCTGGAATAGAGCAGCGCCAATTCGCCGCCTTCCAGCGCCGCCAGTTTCCGTTCAACCACTTTTTCCCCGGGGTTCCCGTACCGGCCATATTCCTCGCGAGGCTGTTTCTTTTCGATGAAATCGATCACCGCCTGGGTATCGGCGAACGTATACGTCGCGGCGCAGACGATCGGATCGGTGATGGAATCGCCGAGCTTGTGGCGGTCCTCACCGGCATGCACCGCCAACGTCGATGCACCCGGTTTCTGGGTCGGAGAAAGTGACTCCAATTGGCGGGGCGATTTCATATTCGAGGCTCCCAGAATCCGATGACGCGTCGATTCCAATGCAGAAATTCGCGGCATCCGACCATGCGAGCCTGAAAATCGAGCTCGCTTGTCGCGGGCCCCTTTGGAGGTCGCCCTGCCGCCGAAAGCACCTTACCGCAGGCTTCGGACAGCGGCTTTCGGACGTTGGCTCTTTAGCAGTTAGGCTGCAAGCGGCCGCAAAACCCCTGACAGCCAACTATTCTAAATGCGGGTCGTTCGGGGCGAAAGTGGGTTTACCTCGCCTTCGTCAGCAACTTAAGATAGATGCCTGCGTAGATTCCCCACCCACCACCGGCCCTTTCCGCCCCCGGAGGCACTTTTCGAGCGATGCAAGTCCTGGCAGCAATCATCACGATTTGGTCATCCGCACGGCGCCGCTCGTTGCGTCCGCGGGCCCGGCTGCGAATCCTGCTGTGCGGCCTCAGTCTCGCGATTGCCACTCCGGGGTTGGCTTCGGAGCCGGACGACTTGGAAAAACTCGTCGCTCAACTGGGCGACCAGCGATTCCTTGTCCGGCAAAAAGCGGCCGAACGGCTGGCACGTCTGGGACCCGTGGCACTGCCAGCGCTGCAGTCGGGTGGACGCAATGTCGATCGCGAAGTCCGTTATCAGTGCCAGCGACTGCTGGGAGCGATGCGCGACCAGGAGCAGACCCAGGAAATCGAGTCTTTCCTCAAGCGTTACGATCCAAGCCACCCCTATCGACTCGAAGGATGGACCAACGTCCGCGAACGGATCGGCGATAGTTCCGAAGCCCGCTCACTGTACGTCATGATGCGCCAAGAGGAACGCGGTATTCTGGCGGCGCTGGACCGTGAACCGCAACATGTCACCGAAGCGCTGACGTTACGATTGCCGACCCTGGATCAACAGTTTCAGATGGCACCCCAGGAATCACCCATCGGTACCACCGCGACCTTGCTGCTCGTGCTCGGTGACGAACGATTCCGTTACCATGGAGCGGCCAGCATTCTGGCGATTAACCAGTGCCAGCAGGCGCAATTTCGGGCCGCGATCGGAGCCACGAGTCCGCAAAGTCCGTTGCGAAAAATCACGGGCAATTGGATGCGCCGCAACGTCGACGATAGTCACGCGGTCAACGTGATCATGTTGGCGATGACACACGACTTCAAGGAAGGGTTGGTTCCGGCCGAGCGGCTGATGCGGCGCGGCACGGTCCAGCCCTGGCTGCGACACTATGCGATCATGGCGACCGCGAAATTGGGGGATCCGGCCGAGCACGCGGGATGGCTTGAACCTCACCTCACCGACGCGACTCAGTTTGTCGAGTGGACCGACGACAAAAAAGTCACTTACCGCACGCAGGTCCGCGATTCGGCGCTTGCCGGGCTGCTTTATCTGCACAAGCAGGACCCGCGCCTGTTCGGATTCGAACGCGCGGAGAAGGGCCTCAACAACGCGTTTAATCCAGGTGCTCTGGGATTCGAGAATGATCAGAAACGGGGCCAGGCCTTGGAAAAATGGCAGGCGTTTTCCCAGACGCGCGCGGCGGGGGAGGCCGCTCCCATGGCTCCCTGAGATGCCGCGTCGCGCGAAAAACGCTCGATCGCCAATGCGCTTTACAACGAAGCATGCGTTTACACCAAGACTTCCAAGAATGAGGACGCTCTCAAGTCACTGGAAGAATCGGTCGAGCAAGGACTGGACGATCTGAATTTGCTTGACACCGATACCGACATGGACCCACTGCGGGAAACGGAGAAATTCAAAGAGCTTCGCGCCAAGGTTGCCGAAAGAGCGAAGGCCACGCCCGGCGTTGGTACTCGACCTGCAGTGCCTGCCGTGCCTTCCTCCCCGGCGACGCCCACCCGCCCCGCGGAGAAGAAATCGGACGATCCAAAGCCCGAGGCGCCGAAACCGGATCAGCCGTAGGGACCTGTCCAGAAACAAAACCGTAATTTGCAGGACGGACATCGTGTCCGTCGAGAAGGGACGCGTGTCGAATCGCATTGGGAGCGGAGGCGGGCAGAGAGCGGCCGGATCGGTCCCACCGCTCGTGGTTCTCGATCACCAGGTTGACGGGAGAAGAGTCGGAGATGTCGGACAAAAGTGGTGACGTCGGTTCGGATGCCGCGGGGAGTCTTCAAGTTCCCGAGGCGCGGGGCGGTGGCGGGCCGATTGCCGCGGAACGAGGCGACTCGCACGCGCCGCAACACCCCCGCATTCCAGGACTCGCTCCACGGATTACGATCGCGATTTGCCTTGCGGCGATGCTCCTGCTGAACATCTTCGGATCGAAATTAGATTTTGGGGTCGTCAATATTCTGGATCTGATTCTGCTGTTCATTCAGGTGGTGACGTTGCTGTTTTGGTTTGCCTTCCGAAGCGGTTACCCTCGCGGCGCGCGTATTGCCGTCCCCGTGGTCGTGATCGTCGGATTGGTAACGCTGCTGGCCGTATTGCGATTTGACAACACAAGCGGCGCGCTGGTGCCGACGTCGTGGCGATGGAGTTGGGCCAAGAAGCAGGACCAGATGCTGAAACCGCCGGAGCGATTGCTGGCAGCGGAGCGGATTAATCTGTCGTCCACTTCCTCGGCTGATTTCCCGGGGTTCCTCGGGCCCGATCGCAGCGCGACGGTCGACGAAATCGAACTCGACCCCGACTGGACCAGCCATCCACCGCGGCAACTTTGGGTTCGGGAGGTCGGCGCGGGGTGGTCGGGTTTCGCGGCCGTGAACGGATTCGCGGTCACGATTGAACAGCGCGACGGCGACGAATGGACGACATGTTACGAGATCGAGACCGGCCGACTGGTATGGTCGCACGCGATTGCGACCCGCCATGAGACCGTCATGGGTGGCATCGGACCACGCAGCACACCCACGATCCACGAGGGCTACGTTTATGCGCTCGGCGCAACTGGCGTGTTGCGATGCCTGGACGGGTCGACGGGACAACTGGTCTGGGAACGCGACCTCTATTCCGAATTTGGACTGGACCAGAACAGCTCGGAAGCGCTGGTCGCCTGGGGCCGGTCGAATTCTCCCTTGATCGTTAATGACAAGGTGGTGGTGCCGGCGGGAGGTCCGAGCGGTATGTCGGTGTCGCTCGTCGCCTTGGATCGGCTCAGCGGCGAGACGATCTGGCAAGCGGGGGATGCCCAGGTCAGCTACTCGTCGCCGGTGCTGCGAAAGCTTGCGGGACGCGACCAGATCGTTTCCGTCAACGAAGATTGCGTCACGGGGCACGACCCGGCCACAGGCGACGTGTTATGGAAACAACCGTTTCCCGGTTCGAGTTCCGGGGCGGCCAACACAGCGCAGCCTGTTGTTCTTGCGGATGATCGAATCCTGCTGACCAAAGCCTATGGGGTCGGCGCAAAGATGTTCCGCGTCCGGAAGGACGACAGCGGCAGGTATGGCGTCGAGTTGGTCTGGGAGCACGCCCAGGTGCTGAAAACGAAATTCACGAATGTCTCCGTCGCCGGTCCGTACGCGTTCGGATTGTCCGATGGGATCCTCGAGTGCATCGACTGGAGCTCTGGGGAATCGCAGTGGAAGTCGGGACGCTATGGTCATGGACAGTTACTGCGCGTGGGGAAGCACTTGCTGGTGCTGAGCGAAAAAGGTGTGCTTTCGCTGGTCGCCGCCGACTCATCGGCCCGCAGGGAGCTGGCGACGCTGCCGGTCCTTGAAGGCCAGACCTGGAACAATCTCTGCTTGTATGGCGACCGATTGTTGGTGCGGAATGCCCAGCAGGCGGCATGTTACGAATTGCGGCAGGCGAAACGGTAATCGAGCGGCGCGGACACGCAAATTCACCACTATCCGGCCCCGACACCGCGATCGAATGCGTCCTGATCGCGAAGATACACCGCCAGTGTCGCTTCGAAATTGTCGGCCTCGATCTTCCAACTCGGCCGATCATCGGTGTGGGCGTTGCAGTGGTTGACCAGCAGCCGGTACAGAAAGCGAAACAGGTGCCGCGGAGTGCGAAGCGATCGCAAGGCGTCTTTCAGACGCGCGTCTGGAATCGTATCGCTGCAGATATCGCGCAACGACGGATTCCGCTTGGTGTCGGAACAGGCTCGTAGTCGCGCGGTCGCAACATCCCAGAGACTCTCGGCGGTCCAGTCGAACTTCGAAATCACGTTCTGTTTGTCGAGACGGGCGCGCTGGTAAAAATCCCGGTCCGCGCGTTCGATGAAGCGCGTCAGCTCGATCGGTAACATCAGCTTCAGCCCCAAGCCCGGGTGTTTCAGGAATTTGTTGTCGAGCATCGGCCAAATCAGGGCGCGCATCCGTTCGGCGGAACCATTGATCAGATGCGGTTCGTCGACCCGATCGACGAGGACAACGATACCGGTCAAACCGAGTGTCCGCAGCGCGGACTGCAGTTTCACCAACATCTCATATCGCGCCTCGGTGCCTTGCTGGCCGGGCAGGGGCTGGGAGAAGAGCTCCGGTGCGTGAAAACGGAGCAGCACTTTGCAGAGCTGCCATGGTTTGCGGTCGATGGTTCGAGTTCGGCGTACGATGTTCCACGCCAGAGCCAGGCAGCGAGCGGCGCGCCAGCCAAACGGCAGGAAGCAGCCCGCCGCCGCCAGAAACCATGGCCAGATCGGCTGCAGCCAGCCGGTCTGACCGTAGATCGTCAGCACGATCGCGAGCACCGCGATCAGCAGTGCGGCAGTGCAGCCCAGGGTGAGATCAAGGCCGGCGCGCAGCGAGCGAAATCGCAATTGGCGGCGTAACTGCTGCCAGCGCTGGGGAAATGGCTCCGCAAGCGATTGATCGTAACAGGCCGCCATCAGCAGCAGGTCGCGAATCTGATAGCGATCGAGCACAACATGGGGCGTCACGTGCAACTCGGCATCGATCGTCGAACTGGGTTGTTTCACTCCCAGGATCCGATCGACCAGCCCGGTGACTGCCAGCGACATTATGGCGTCGATATGGTCCGCCAGTTTCCATTCGCCAAGCAACCGGTCCGGCCGTCGTCGGAGCAGGCCAACCCGGTCGAGAAAACGGTCGAGGAAAGGATTGAAATCGTCGTAATGGATCACCAGCACTTGTTGGTCGGGATGCTGGTGATTGTATTCCTTCAGGTGTCGCGCGATCTGCAATCGCAGTGCGGTCTTACCGGAACCTTTTTCGCCAAATACGATCGCCGTCGCCGGTTCGCGCGGATCGCCGTAAACTTTGTCCCAAGTGGGATGATAGGTGCTGGCAATACAGAAATCTTTGAACACCGGATCGGTGCGCGCGTCTTCCTCGGCGAATGGATTGCGAACGATGGAGTGATGCGTCAGGAACTGCTGGATTTTCATGGTACGTTTCTGCCACAGTCTCGCCCGCAGCTGTCGCGACCGGGTCGGGATCGTAACCAAGTATAGTTCAATCGCGTGCCGACCGATTTCGGACGGATTGCGATCGGGCCGGAACTCCTACGCTACCGCTAATTCGCGTGCTAGCGGCGCATCTTGCCGGGCCGGAAGTGTCTCGGTTGTCGCCATCTCGCGACGCGATCTTGAGCGAATTTCGGCGGCGACCGGATTTTATCTGTTCACTTTCTGATTTTCTGTCCTACGATTGAACAGCGAACCATGCGCGCCGACGCTCGTGGTACGTCAACGCTGGTGTAGGGTCTTGCTGACCCGCACCTCCGTTATAACCGACAAATCTTGCCGCGTGGGGAGTGGGTGATGAAGAGCTATGAATGCCGGCCGGTCCTGTTTCATTGGGGCAGTCCTTCAGGTCGAGTTTCAGGAAGATTGTTGCGGATCCTGACTGTCGCGGTTGGCAGCGCCCTCCTGTGGGCGACGCCGTGTCAGGCTGGTCCGATCTGGGACTTTATTACGGGCAAGTCCAAGAGTCCGCCTTGCGCCAATTGCGGGACCGTGCCCGTGGTTGCGCCGGTCGTGGTGAATCCCGCGGCCGCCAACTACTACAGCGTGTCACCGGCCGCCGCATACTATCCGCTTCAACCGACCGTCGCTGCTCCGGCCTCGACAAACGCAAATATCCGTGGTTTTGCCGGATACGCCCCGGCGACGACCGTTCAGGCTTATCGACCCTGGGCCAATCTGGGATACTCCGGCGCGGTTCCCGCGGGGCAGGTGGTTGTGGGAAGGGCTGCGGTGCCTGCGGTGCCTGCCGCGACGGCGCCGATCTGTGCCGCTTGCCAGCGCCCGTTGACGGTGAACATTGCGCCCCAGGTCAGCTATCGAACATCATGGATTCAGGTCCCGGTAACTTCGTATCGACCGGTCGCCGGCTTCGATCCGCGCACAGGGCAATATGTCACGGTTTACCAGCCCTGCACGTCGACAACCTGGCAGGCGCAGCGCGTACCGACCTTGATCCAACGACCGATCGTGGTGGGTAACGCGCCGGGCATGTCCGGCGCCGCGTGCGCGAATGGTGGTTGTGGCGTTACGGTGGCTCCGATGGCACCGTACTTTGGATCGCCGGCCGCTCCGGCGGCCAGCGGCCAACTGGGACCACAGGGAATGACACCGGCGGATCAGCGCCCCTCCTTGCCCTCGTCCGCTTCGCCCTCGTTCGGACCCCAGATACGCAACTACGCGCCTGCGGAGACCCCGCCGAGTGTCGGATACCCGCTGGGCAATGCGCGGCCTCTAAATGGCGTCGCGCCCTCGAACGACCAATCGATGCGATCCTTAAGTGGTGGAGTTCCATCCGGCCACGGGGAAAATTCCGATCCGTCGAGTGCCGGCACGACGAACAACTCGTCGTCGTTCACGCGGCCCACCAACAAGTCCCTGGTCGATCCCGAAGGCAGCTCCAGCAACTCCTCGAACTCCAACGAAGGAGTACCGCCGCTGTTGAAATCGAATGGCAATCGCAACGCCTCGATCCCGAGTCCGTCATCTTTCGGATTGATCCCGACTCGTCTTATTCAGAAGCGGCCGCAAGCGCAGGACCAATCGCCGTCGCGCTCAATGGAGCCGGCAATTGACGCGCCGCAGGTCGCGCCGCAGCCAAAAACTCGACGCCTGGCGCCGTTGGACGATTCTGGCTGGCGGGCGGCTCCCGCAACGGGATCGCCGTCGAACTCGATCCGGTAATCGATCGGAGCACGGCCCGCCGCGGCACGGTTCGAACGCCGCGTGAATTGTCGCCGACGACCTGTCGCGGTAAACTCGACGGCATGCCAGCCAATCTCACGCCCCAATATCATAAAGCCGAGGCCGAATATCGCCGCGCGGCAAATGCGGAAGAAGAACTGCGTTGCCTGGAGATAATGCTCCGGGAGATCCCCAAACACAAAGGTACCGACAAGCTCCAGGCAGACCTGAAGCAGAAAATCTCCAAGATCCGCCTGGAGGTGGAAAAGGAGAAGCGAACCCCCTCCAGGAAAGGAATGGGGATTCGTATCATGCGGCAAGGGGCGGGTCGAGCGGTGATCCTGGGCGGCCCGAATACCGGCAAGAGCCAGTTGTTACGCAGTTTGACCCGCGCGACGCCCGAGGTGGCTCCCTATCCGTTCACGACCCGTGAACCCAATGTCGGCATGATGCCGTGGGAAGATATTCTGGTGCAGTTGATCGACACGCCGCCGATCAACGCCGACGTCTTCGAGCCGGCCATTCAGGGCCTGGTCCGCGGCGCCGATCTGGCGCTGCTCATGGTTGACCTCGGAGACGACGACGGTATCGATCACCTGCAAGCCGTGTTGCGCCGGTTCGACGAGACCAAGACGCGATTCGCGCGACAGTCGTATCTCGACGAGGATGACATCGGCAAGTCGTACACCGCGACTCTCGTCGTGCCTAATAAGTGCGATCTTCCAGAGGCCGGCGATCGGCTGCAGTTGCTCCATGAATTCCTGCCGTTGGAATTTGACGAGTATTTGATCTCGGCCGAGCATGGCACCGGATTGGAAGCGTTGCGCGAAGCGATCTATGGGGCGCTCGACGTGGTTCGCGTCTATACCAAGCTGCCGACCCGGAAAGAGCCCGACTTTGATCGGCCATTTACCGTGCGCCGTGGTGGGACGCTGCTGGACGTCGCCGAGCTGATCCACAAGGACGTTGCTGCAAATTTGAAATTCGCCAGAGTCTGGGGCCGGAATGTCCATGACGGGACCATGGTCAAGGGTGACTACGTGCTCAGCGATAAAGACATCGTGGAGATTCACGCATGAGCAAGCCGGCGAGCGACGAAGGTTCCTCGGCAGAAGGAATGGACAACGAACGGATCGGTAACGCATTCGACGAGGTGGCCGACCTGCTGGAGTTCACCGGTTCCAACCCGTTTCGAGTACGGGCCTACCGTAACGCCAGCCGTACCATTCGAGGGCTCTCCCAGTCGCTGCGCGACGCGGTCGACCGCGGTGACGATCTCACGCAGATGGAGGGGATCGGCGATGACCTCGCGGGCAAGATTATTGCGCTGGCGAGGACGGGAAAGTTGGAGATGCTGGAGGAATTGCGATCCAAGGTTCCCGACGGTGTGATGGCGCTGTTGCGCATTCCTGGCGTGGGACCGAAGAAGGCGGCGCTGCTGTTCAAGGAACTGGGGATCAAGTCGCTGGACGAATTAAGGACCGCCTGCGAGCAGGGGCGGGTGCGCGAACTGAAAGGATTCGGGGCGAAAACCGAGGAAGGTATCCTCAAAGGAATCGACGTCGCCGCCCAGGCGAACCAGCGGATGTTCTGGAGCGAAGCGGACGAGATCGCGCAGTCGCTGCGGCGGCATATGCGCGGTTGCCCGCGGATTGAGCAACTGGAATTTGCCGGCAGTTATCGTCGCGGTCAGGAGACGGTGGGTGATCTGGACATGCTAGTGGTGTCGTCCGAGATCGCGACGGTGATGAACCAATTCGCCTGCTATCCTGGAATCGCGGCGGTCATCGGCCGCGGAGATACCAAGATGTCCGTGCGGCTCGATTCGGGACTGCAGATTGACCTGCGCGTGGTGCCGCGAGAATCGTATGGCGCCGCGCTGCAGTACTTTACCGGTTCCAAGGAGCACAACGTCGTGGTGCGCGGCATGGCGAAGCAGGCCGGGATGAAAATCAACGAATATGGGGTGTTCCGTGTCGACGGGGAACAGGAGACCTATGTTGCCGGCGCCAGTGAGGCGGAGGTCTATGCGACACTTGGCTTGCCGCTGTTCCCTCCGGAAATGCGTGAAGCTCGCCAGGAGTTTGAATGGGCGCGGCAAGGAGAACTGCCGCGATTGATCGAGCTTTCCGATCTGCGTGGCGACCTGCATATGCATACGACCGCCACCGACGGCGCGGCGTCGATCGAACAGATGATCGCCGCGGCCCGCAAACGCGGGTTGGAGTATATCGCCATCACCGACCATTCGCAGCGCGTGTCGATGGCGCGCGGACTCGATGCCCAGCGCGTACTCGCCCAATGGGCGGAAATCGACCGCATCCGCCGTGAACTCGACGATGACTTCGTACTGCTGAAAGGCATCGAATGCGATATCCTGGAGAAGGGCGGGATGGACCTCCCCGACGAGGTTCTGGCCCAGGCCGATTGGGTCCTGGCGAGCGTGCATTACGGCCAGCGCCAGTCGCGCGCGGAAATCACGGAGCGGATCCTGGGCGCGTTGGACAATCCTTATGTGACGGCGATCGCGCACCCCACGGGGCGACTGCTCAACCAGCGCGAACCGTACGAGGTCGATCTGGAGGCGGTTTTCCGCAGGGCGAAGGAACGCGGAAAGATCCTGGAACTGAATGCGAATCCCCATCGACTCGACCTCAACGATCTGCACTGTGCGGCGGCGCGGAAGCTCGGAATTCCGATTGTCATCAGCACCGATGCGCATAGCGTTAACGGCCTCGATGTCATGCGCTACGGGATCTTGCAGGCGCGGCGCGCCGGCTTGACTCGCGACGATGTGATCAACACCCGCCCCTGGCCACAGCTGCGAAAGATGCTGCGGAACGCGTAGCGCGACTTGCCTTCCGCTGGACATCCGCGTACTATTCTCCCAGCACACGTCGTTCGACGTGTATCGCCCGCGATCACCAGGGATGGTGCGAGTGTCGTAATTGGTGCACGCGCTGAAACGCGAGCAACTGCTACCACCGACGCCAAGCATTGCGAAGGTAGCGATTGTGCCGGATGCGACACCTTCGAACTGCTCGACTTTTTTTTGACCCTGGCCGGATCGTGTCCTATATTCCCAAAGGCTGAAGTTCCGTCACTCCATTCAGCCCAATCGCTGCTTGTTCGTCCTGGCCGACTCAGTCGGAGAGCGGACAACGGCGACCACACTATCCTGCCTCAAATATCGTTGGATCGGAACCGCGCGCGGTCTAGGTTCGCGCGTGGCGTCTGGTCGAATGTCCACCGTCGACGATGGAACGCATCATGCGAATTCGGAAGTCGCACCCACGCTGGTTCCCCCTCGTGTTCTCTGGCCTTTTCCTGCTGCTACTGGGGGGCGGTGCTCCCTACGCAGGTGCGCAGGTGCGCGTCCCGGTCGAGCAGGCCTCGTCATTCGATGAGGAATCCGCCGGACTGCTTCGCAAAGGCCGGCAGCTGGAACGGGATCGCCGTTGGAGCGAGGCGATGGCCCATTACGAGGACGCCGCTCGTCGGCTGCCCGAACGGCGAGAGATTCTTGACCGGCTTACGCTAACCCGTGCCCATTACGATGTGGCACGCAGGTACAATGACGCCAGTTTCCAGCACGCAATCGAGACGCTCTCCCTGCAGGACGCGAACGACGTCTATTCCGAGATCATTCTCAAAATTCACACGCACTACGTCCAGGCACCTAACTGGCACGATCTGGTCCGACGCGGCACGTTCATGCTGGAAGTGGCGCTCACCGAGCCGCTGTTCCTGCAGCGCCATCTGCCCAAGGTCCCCGCCTCAACGATCAATACCGCCAGGCAAGCCTTGCGTTCGCGCACCGATAACGGTTCGATCCGTTCACGCCAGGACGCGAAGGATACGGTCAACCAGGCTGTGTCGTTTGTCCACGAACAGCTTGGCGTACCGAAGACAGCCGCGATGCTCGAATACACCTGCGGCGCAATCAGCGCCCTCGACGAGTACTCTACTTTCCTTTCCGGGGATCAGCTTGACGAACTCTTCTCGCAGATCGAGGGCAACTTCGTCGGGCTGGGCGTGGAACTCAAACCCGACAGCCGCGTGTTGCAGATCGTCAATGTCATTAACGGCAGCCCGGCCGATAAAGGAGGTTTACGGAAAGGCGAACGGATCGTGGGCGTGGACGGCCGATCGACGGACGAGCTCTCGCCGGAAAAAGCGGCCGATATGTTAAAAGGTAACGAAGGATCGTCGGTGACCGTGGATGTGCGGGACGCTCAAGGAACCGATCGCACGGTACAACTGTTGCGCGAGCGGGTGGATGTGCCGAGCGTGGACGACGCGCGAATCGTGGACGCCGACTACGGCGTGGGATATCTGCGCCTCTCGAGTTTTCAGAAGACCACCAGCCGCGACGTCGATGCCGCGCTTTGGAAGCTGCATCGGATGGGGATGAAAAGCCTGATCGTTGACGTACGCGGCAACCCTGGGGGACTCCTGACCGCCGCCGTCGACGTTGCCGATAAGTTTCTCGTCAGCGGCACGATCGTTCGTACGAAGGGTCGAAATGCCAACGAGGATTTCGACTATAAAGCTCACAGTGTAGGTACCTGGCGGATGCCGCTGGTCGTGCTGATCGACGGCGATTCGGCCAGTGCGAGTGAGATCTTCGCGGGAGCGATCCGGGACCACAGTCGTGGCAAACTGGTGGGCACCCGCAGCTACGGTAAAGGCAGCGTGCAAGGAATTTTTCCGCTGAGCAGCACTTCCGCCGGTATTCGGCTGACGACCGCGAAGTTTTTTTCACCAAACGGCCAGCCGATTAGTCAACGAGGTGTCCAGCCCGACGTGGTGGTACAATCCGTGGCCAAACCGGATCTCGACGCGGGTGGCGCGATCGCGTCCGATGACGATCCCGTTTTACGAGCCGGACTGCAGCAGGCCCGGAGCCAGGTCAGCCAGCAATAAGCGCCTTTCCGCAATCCAAACTGTAGGACGGACATGATGTCCGACCCACAAACAAATCACGGTTTTGCCGGTCCGAGTCTATTTCCAGACGACCTCCCGCGCGCCTTCGACGACTTCACCGACCGTCCACGATTCCAGGCCGCTGTCGAGTAACATCCGCCGGATGCTGGGAACGAAGAACGAGTTCACGACAAGCACCAGTCCGATCCCCATATTGAAAACATGGTGCATTTCCGGATCCGACACATTGCCTAGCCGCTGCAACCAGCCGAACAGTGGCGGAACGGGCCAGCTTCCCTGATCGATCAGCACGCGCGTCCGATCCGGGAGAATGCGTTCCAGGTTCTCGTGCAGTCCGCCGCCCGTGATGTGGGCGATGCCGTGCACGACGCTTTTTACTTTGTAGTGGGCCAGGATCTTGCGCAGGGGCCGGGCGTAGATCGTCGTCGGACGCAGCAGCGCCTCGGACACGGACGTTCCCAGTTCCGGGATTGTGTCGGCCAGGCCCAGCTTGGCTCGTTCGAAGACAATCTTGCGGACCAGGCTGTATCCGTTGGAGTGCAGTCCGCTGGAAGCGACGCCGATCACCTGGTCGCCCGGCTTGATCGCGGTGCCGTCGATCAGATGTTTGCGTTCGACGACGCCGACGCAGAAGCCAGCCAGGTCGTATTCTCCCCGCGTGTAGATGTCCGGCATGATGGCCGTTTCGCCGCCGAGCAGCGCGCAGTCGGCGTCGATACAACCGTTGCTTACTCCCTCGACGATCTTTTCCAGCGTCGGCGGATCGTCGTGGGACATGGCCACATAATCCAGGAAGAAAAGCGGCTCGGCACCGCAGCAGATGGCGTCATTGACGGACATTGCCACCAGGTCGATGCCGACCGTGTGATGGATTCCTGCCAGTTGAGCGACTTTGAGCTTGGTACCGACGCCGTCCGTGCAGGAGACCAGCACCGGCTCCTGGTAATTCCGCGCGAACAGACGGTTGGCGAAATCGAGGCGAAAAAGGCCGGCGAATCCGCCGTCCAGCCGCATCACGCGCGGCGAAAAGGTGCGGTGCATCAACCGCGGCAGCCGGGCCATCGCGTCCTCGTAAAGGGCAAGATCGACGCCGGCGTCTTTATACGTCGTGGACGACATGGACGGTGTTACCTGATTGAACCCGGGAAACGGCAGCATTCGGAGATGGCTTCAGCCATTCGTAACGCGTGCCCGGTCCTGACATGGCCCGATTTTAACGAAGTCCCTGGAGCCACCCCAGTGCCCCGCCGGTGAAATCGTGATCGATCTCCGATGGATGACTCGGGCCGCTTCCTGGCCTTCCGGCTTGGGCGCTCGGCACAAATCACCTAAAATCACAGCGACGCGCTGTGAAAAACGCCGCCCCGCCCGTTTTTTTGGAGGATCGCCATGGGAAACGCTCGATCGATTGCCTGCTGTTCGTCGATACTGTTCGCCGTTTTCGCGGCTTCACTCACCGCTTGGGATTCCGCCGCCAAACCGTCCGCGTACGCGCCGGCCAACGATCTGATCCGGCAACTGGAGGCGATGGTCAAACGCATGGGCGAAGATCTTTCCGCGGAAGCCGATTATGGCGAGGACCAGCAGGGGAGGATCGTCAAAGATGCCAATACGGTGATTGTGATTGGTCAGGTGCTGGGCGTTCACGATCAAGACCATCGGCTGAAAGGGTCGGCGGCGGGGATTATCTCGGCCGCGGGAAAGCTTGCCGGTTGTACCGCGGAGTTCGCGCGCGCCCAGGGGGCCTGGAACGAGTTGAAAATGGCGATGAGCGATCGATCGGAAGAAAAAGTCGAATGGAAGCCGACCGCCGACATCGCGGCGTTGATGAAGCAAGTGCCGATTATCAACAACAGCCTGCGTCGGGGAGTCGGCGGAAACCGATTCGCGAAATCGCTGGATCAATCCGCCGCTCAGGCGGCGACACTCGCCGCCATCGCCGAACTGGCCGGCCTGGACAACACCTATTGTGAAGCCGGTGATGACTTTGATTTATGGCGCAAAGTCAGCGCGGAAATGCGGGACGCCGCGGCCTCTGTGGTGACGGCGGTGCGGAAGGAAGATCAAAGCGCGGCTTCCGCGAGCCTCGATCGACTCGTAAAAACCTGTGACGCCTGCCACGAACGGTTTCGCAAGCCGTAGCCGGTGAACGGGAATCGACGCAGGCGGGAGTCGCCCAGTCATAACGCCTGGATCGGCCAGGCAGGGCAGGTGGGCCGTCCAAACTGTCGCTTCGCTCAGGTTTTCTTGTTCGATATCGCTGCGGGTAAACGTAGATTTTCACTAGCTGTTGCAATGCGCTTGCCAGCAGCGACTTTTTTGTAATCCGCCCGCCCCGGCAGCGGCGTTCGCCAACTTCAGGTGATATGGTTGTGGGTCACCGTGATTCACACCTGAGATTGGAGAACCTGCACGAATATGCTCATGCGACGCACCCACCCTCATCTTGAATTCACGCATACACTTCCTTACGGAGCGATCCTACACGAAAACGGCGTGCAGTTCGTCGTCTTCAGTCGGTCGGCGACGAAGATGCGTCTGTTGATTTATGAATCGGTCGATGACTCCGAGCCCGCGGAGATTATGCACTTCGATCCGGAACTGGATCGCTGGGGCGACATCTGGAGCATTTTTCTTCCCGACCAGGGGGAGGGGTTGCTCTACCATTTCCAGGCCGACGGTCCGTACGATCCAGAACGTGGACAGTGGTTTGATGGGCGCGCTCGATTGATCGACCCGTATGCCAAAGCGCTGGCCGGCGAGTTTCAAACAAGTCCGGACGGGATCATTCGCCCGCCGAAGTGTGTGGTCATCGACGACTATTTCGATTGGGAAGGTGACCGGCACCTGCGTCGGGACATTTCCGAATCGGTGATCTACGAAATGCATGTGCGAGGGTTTACCCGCAGCGATACCAGCAAGGTTCAGCATCCGGGAACCTACTTGGGCGTTATCGAAAAAATCCCCTACCTCAAATCGCTGGGGGTGACGGCAGTCGAACTGATGCCGGTTCACGAGTTTCCCAACGGAGGGTTCTTCGGCAAAGCGATTGATCGAGCGAACTATTGGGGTTACGATCCGCTGGCATTTTTCGCGCCTCACAGCGGCTATGCCGTCGGTCGGGGCCCGGGTGCACAGGTCGTCGAATTCAAACAGATGGTCAAGGCGCTGCATCAGGCCGGGATCGAAGTGATCCTGGATGTGGTCTTCAACCACACCTGTGAAGGAAATGAGCTCGGCCCCACACTCAGTTTCAAGGGGCTCGAAAACCACGTCTATTACATGCTCGATAATGGCGGCAGCCGCTACAAGAATTACTCCGGCTGCGGCAACACCGTCAACGGCAATCACCCGATTGTCCGCGAGATGATTTTTCATTGCTTGCGGCACTGGGTACACAACTACCACGTCGACGGATTCCGTTTCGACCTGGCGTCGATCCTCAGCCGCGATCGCAATGGAAACCTGGTGCCCAACCCGCCCCTGGTGGAAGCGATCGCCGAAGACCCGTTGCTCGCCGATACGAAGATCATCGCCGAGGCTTGGGACGCCGCCGGCGCCTACCAGGTCGGATCGTTTGGCGATCGACGCTGGGCCGAATGGAATGGTCGCTATCGCGACGACATGCGCCGATTCTGGCGTGGCGATCATGGAATGCTCGGCGCCTTTACAACCCGGCTTGCCGGGTCCAGCGATCTCTACGAACATGCCGGTCGCCCGCCGCATTGCAGCATCAATTTCGTGACCTCCCACGACGGTTTCACGATGAACGACCTGGTCACCTATCGCGACAAACACAACGAAGCGAATGGCGAAGGAAACCGGGACGGGGAGAACAACAACAGTAGCGAGAATTATGGCGTCGAAGGACCGTCCCGGCGATTGATCATCGATCAATTGCGCTTGCGCCAGATCAAGAACATCCTGGCGACTTTGTTGTTAAGCCAAGGCGTCCCGATGCTGGTCGCTGGCGACGAGGCGCGCCGGACGCAAAAAGGCAACAACAATGCCTATTGCCAGGACAACCCGCTCTCCTGGTTCGACTGGCGGCTGGTCGAAAAGCATGCCGGACTGGTTCGCTTCGTGAAGTCCTTGATCCACTTTCGACGTGGCCAGCCGACCGTGAGGCGGCAAAGATACCTGACCGGTCGGGCCACCAGCGAGGATGCCTTGCCCGATGTGAGCTGGTACAGTTCGCTCGGAACCGCCGTCGATTGGGGTGGCGATTCCACCCTGATTGCGCTGCTCAAGGCGGTTGAACCGGAACACGATCTGGCGGGTGCCGCGCGGGACGTGTTGATCATGGTCAATGCGACTTCCGAATCCCGCGAGTTCATCATTCCGCCTGTGGCCAAAGGGATGCAGTGGCGACTATTCGTTGACACGAGCGAGGAAACTCCGCACGACATCTTTCCGGAATTGGACGGTCCACCGTTGACTGCCGACGGAAAGCACCTGATGCCGTTTCGTTCACTCTGCTGTTATGTGGCTGACAAATGAACTGCCAATCCGCCGCTTGGATCGGGTTCAACCGCTGCCGCCCGCTTTCGATCGAACTCGCTCTGGCGGTCGTTATGGCCGGGAGCCTGTCGGCGGGAAGCTGGGCGATGGGTAACGAGCGGACGTTGGAGCGCGCGGTCGCCGGCGAACGGGAATTCGCGCGAATGCGGACGGTCGTCGAGGTTCACTGCCTGCGGTGCCACGGCGAGGACAAATCGCGGGGCGGCCTGAGCCTGTCGACACTTGGTGGCTGGTTGCGGGGCGGTGACAGCGGCCCCGCGATTCAGATCGACGATCCCGAGGCCAGTGCTGCCGTACGACGCGCGCGCGAAGGCTCCATGCCGCCGCTCGGCGACGGGCGTGCTTTGACGTCCGATGAGCTCGGCGATGTTGTGGCGTGGATCCTCGGCGGCGCATACTGGCCGGAAGCAATCGTCCTGGGAGTTCGTCGGTCCGATGAGACAACGGCTCAAGACTGCGGAACGGCAGCGCGGATTGCCGAATTCGGACCATGCCGCACCCGGATCCGGCGATGCTTCCGTCGCGAGCCACGCGACAGATTGCCATTGCCTGGTGGCAACTAACGGCTGATGCCGAAGAAAAAGCTGAAATTCTGGATGTTGTCGGTGGGAGCGTGCGTAATCGGCACGGCGAAATCGAAGGCCAGCGGCGCGGGTCCCATCGCCGGGATATTGAACCGCAAGCCAAACCCGGGCGCTACGCGGAAATTGTCGGCATCGAAGGTGATCGTGCGTTCCGTCGTGCCGTAGTCGCAGAACACGACTCCTTTGACCATGTCGTCGGCGGTAATCGGGAAGTAGTACTCGACGGAGCCCAGAAACCGGAACCGGCCGCCAATCACCACGCCCAAGTTCACCGGAGACGCCCCGCGGAAGTCGAAGCCGCGCATCGTGGAGTAGCCACCCGAGAAATAGTTCTCGAAGATCGGAGTCTGCGAACCCGACGCGCCGACACGCAGACTGAGACCGAGCGTGTGGCGTCCCGACCCGTCGGGACGCTCTCGGATCAGATAGTACTTGCGCAGATCGATTTCACCGCGCGGATAATCGAAGTCGCCGAAAACCTGTTCGTACGAAAATTCCATGTAATGCCCTTCGGTGGGGAAGAAGGGAATGTCACGCGTGTCATGGATCAGCGTAGCTTTGCCGCTGTAGAGGCCATGGCTGCCGACGCCCGCATCCAACTCGGGCACGCCGCGCACGCGCAGGTTCCTGATGTCGACCTCTTCCATGCGCAGCGCGCCGCTTACCGAAAGGTCTGGAGTGACACGATATCCGAGTCCCAGCCGACCACCCAACCGGTCTTCGTCCCAGTCGAAGAACCGGCGGTTATAGTAGAAACCGCTCGTCTGGAAGCTGATCGGCGAATAGCCGAACAAGTAGGGCTCGGTGAACTGCACCATATAACGCTGCACCTGGTTTCCCGGCGCGGCTTCGATGCGGAACCCCTGTCCTGCGCCACGAAATCCTCGCCCGTTGATAATGTCGTCGAAACTTTGCGGGAAGCGCTGCCAGTCGAAGTTTCGCTCGTCAATGACGATTTGCCCCGTGACTCCCGCGTCCGAGTTGACGCCAACGCCGATCGAGAATCGCCCGGTCTGTGTTTCCGTGACCGGAATGTTGAGGTCGGTGCTCTGGTCGGCTGGAATTGCGCCTAATCCCCAGTTGTCGTACGGCCCTCCTTGGGGATTGGAGCCGAATTGTCCAAAGTCGTTGTTTCCCTGGCCGGCATTTCCACCGATGAAAGGCTCGTTGGCGGGAGTCTGCGGGCCGGGAGCCCCAGAGCCGCCGAAGCCCCCCGGTCCCTGACCGCGAACGATCATTGTTGGTGCCTCCGCCGGTTCGCGCCCATGCGGTGCATTGTCTTGAGCGGTCTGCGGTGATGACGAATCGGGATCGTCGTCGAACGCATGGAGGGGATTCGTTTGGCGATTCCTGGCCTGCAGTTCGGAGCGATCGTCGCCCATGCCTGATATGTGCGCTGGCGGCGGGACGACCGAGGTCTGCGTTAGCAAAGGGCGATTGGTACCACAACCCGACACGGTCATCCCGACGAGGATCGCGGCGACGGCGGCGACGCGTGGTCGATCGGTTCGATCTCGGATGGTGTCGAGTTGCAGCAGCATATGGGGGGTGCGGGTTGTGCGGGCTATCTTCGGATCGAGGAACCGGCGCGTGGCTTGGGGCGTTCCACCAGCGTGGCGGCTCCCCGTTCGGCATCGGGTGGCACCACGACGATTTGCGGCGGATTGGCTTTCGAGCGATCGAGTTCGAACAGCGACGACGCTTTGATGCGGCTTTCACTGGCCCGCAATTCGCGGATGTCGACGAGATCGCCCGGCCGCAGCGAAACGCGATTCAACACCGTGCTGTTCCGCGTGTGCGGATTCTCGCCTTCGATCTGAACGTTGATCATGCCGACGCGGAACGGCTCGCCCTCCTTGATCTTGTACACCAGGTCGATCACGCCTGGCTCCTCGGAGAATCGTGGCGCCACCTGCACGTCGGCGAATACGTGGCCACGGCTGCCAAAGGTATCCTTCAACGAGCCGATGTCGCGGTTCATGCGGGCCTGATTGAAATAGTCGCCCGCTCGCAGTTCCAGTTTTTCACGCAGTTCTTCCGTCGTGAATTTATCGTTGCCCACGATCGATACGTCCCGTACGACGTACCGTGGCCCCTCGTCAATCACGTACGTAACGTTGGCGTAGCTGCCCGACGAATCGAAGCGGATTTCGCGACTGATTCTTGCTCGAAAGAACCCTAGATTCCGATAGTAGGCGGTCAGCCGCTCGATGTCCTCGCCGACTTTTTTCTTGTCCAGTTTGCCGGAAACGAAGCTGAACCATTTCAACGCTCCTGGCTTCGACTGGATTTGTGTTCGCAGTCGCGCGTCGTCTGCGATGGTGTTGCCGACAAAATCAGTGTTGATAATCCTTGTCAGAGGCCCTTCCGCAATCGAGTACATCACGCCGGCGTCGTTGGGGTTGTTTCCTTCGGCGATCGAGACTTCCGCTTTGGGGTATCCCTTGTCGTGATAAAACTCCTCCAGCTTGCGCCGCCCCTCCTCCACCAGATACTGGTTCAGCGGATCGCCCTGCTTGAGGTCACACTGCTTCAGGAGCTGCTTGTCGGAAAAACCGTGGTTGCCGTGGAATTCGACCTTCTCGATCGTTGGCCGTTCGAACACCTCGTAGACCAGGATCACTCCACCCGGTGCAGGCTCGGTGAAAGTTCGTACGTCGCGGAACAGCCCGTCCTTCATCAGTCGGCGCACGTCGGCCTGCACGACGTTCGAGTCGAGCGACTGGCCACGCCGCGAACGCAAATGGCTGTTGATCTTGTTCAAACTGACGCGACGGTTCCCTTGGATCTTGAGCTCTACGATCGTCGGCGAATCGAGGACGTCGCCAAGGCCAGACGGGCGCTGCGCGTTCCGGTCCGGAGCGGTCGAAGACGGCAAAGCGGAACGGACGGAGGGTATATAGTCACGTTCCTGCGCCGTTACCGCCACGATCGTAAAGAGCGTGAACCCTAGTGCGCACCACGGGCAAACTCGGCCCGGAGAGCTTGTATTTCGAAACACCGCATTAATCTCCCGAGCGGGGTAGACCACCAACAGCATTCGCGTTTTCCGGCAGACGTTGAAAAAAGGCCGCGTAGAAATACAAGAACCGCTCCGCCCTGGCAAGGTTGATTTGCCAAGGTTGATTTGCGAGTTTGCCACGATTATCGGACTTGCCTATTCGGACATCGCGACTTTTGGGCCTCTCGGTCACAGAAAGGGTGGTGGCAGCGGGCATTCCGGTCCGGAAACCTGGACATTCCTGGTGATCAGTACCTTTGGCCGTCAGGCCGTCTACGGCAATTTATGGTTTGACAGCCAAAGTCCCGCGGCTAGAATAAGGGGCGTTGGAATATGGACGCAGTCTCCCCACGGAGGCTGCTGGACCAAGTTGGTTCTGGAGTTGCCCAGCCGGGCGACTTCCCGCTTTCGCCGCTTGCCATGTTCCCACGGCCGAATTTGACGGGCCAATTTTGTTGCAGTTACTCCGGGATTCGATTCGGAGACTGCGACCTACCCACCGCCTCTGCTGAGAGGCCAACCAAGAAGGGCGAGAGCGAATATGTTCGGAATTGGAACGCAAGAACTGATCATTATCGCGATCATTGTGCTGGTGCTGTTCGGACATCGATTGCCGTCCGTAATGCGATCGCTGGGGCGCGGCGTGGTCGAGTTTAAGAAGGGGGTGTCGGGCATCGACGATGAGACGACTCCCGGTCCTTCCGGCCCCGGCAAACCAGAAGCTTAGAACGATTGCCTCGGCTCCAGTTTGGATCGTTTCTTACCCACGCCTCGATGCGCCTGGATAGACGTCGGAAGCGTGATTGATGAGTTCAGCTTGGGCCGGTTGAGTAGCGGAGAAACGAACGATGGGCATTGGCTTGCATCCCATGGAGATTCTGGTCATCGGCGTGGTTGCCATCCTGCTGTTTGGCCAGAAACTGCCCGACGTCCTCAAGTCGCTGGGAAAAACATACCGTGAATTTCGCAGCGGTCTGCATGAACTTCAGTCCCAGGTGAATCTCTCGGACCTCACGTCGAACTCGTCGTCGTACGCGTCCAGCCGAACGAGCGGCTCGGTGCGCAAGAGTTACGACGAGTACGAAGAGCCAACGACTCCTAAGTTTGAACCTCCACCTCCGGAAACCGTCGTGAGCGCGGCGAGCAGCTCCGAAGAACCGTCCGCGCCGCCCTTCGTTCCGGGTCCATCCAATTCGACCGGTTCGCCGACCAGCTAGTCGATTCTGTCGCGTGCAACCACTAGCCATCAAACTGGGAATGGATTAGATTCATGCGCTGACTTCGCGGGCGCTTAGCTCAGTTGGTTAGAGCGCCATGCTCACACCGTGGAGGTCACAGGTTCGAATCCTGTAGCGCCCACTGGTTGATCCACGAAACGCCGGGAAACTGCGAGTTGCCCGGCGTTTTTTCTTTTTGCATTACTCGCTGCGATTCGCTGCGAATGTGCTCCGGCGCACCGCGACAGATCGAACCAGGCCAATTATTTCCGCCGTTGCTTTCTCCATGTTTCTGCATATTTACGGTCGACATCCGTGAGATCCTTCAACTCGACCTTAATCGTGGCGCCGTCTGTCAGCTCGAGCGTGAGTGTATCCGCTATAATGCTGTTTAGTCTTGCTGTAATTGTCTCGTCCATGGCCATTGGTAGTGCCCATTCGCGAAACTCGGGTAGAGTACCGGATGGACTCAGGGCAACGCGGAAGCCGTAGAAGGAGTGGCGGTTCGACGGGGCGTCCCTGAGCCGGGTCGCCGACCGACATCCCGCGGCCTGGTAGCCCCAACTGCCGCCATGGAGCACGCGGAGCGAGCCCTCTTTTGCCCCAGTAGGATCGTTGGCCGCCCCCTTGGGGTAATCACCGTACCAGTCGCTGCACCACTCCCAAACGTTGCCGTGCATGTCATATAGGCCCCAGGCGTTTGGCTTCTTTTGACGTACTGGATGGGGCTGGTAAATGGGGAAGTCGTTCGTCGTCGAGCACCATGCATAGTCGCCAAGTGATTTTGCACTCGCCCCAAAACTGTAAGCGGTCTTACTGCCGGCGCGACATGCATATTCCCACTCCGCCTCTGTCGGTAAACGATACACGCGTCCTGCCTTCTTCTCCTCCGGTAAGTCCGACAACCGTTTGCAAAACTCCACCGCATCGTCCCAAGAAACGTTCTCCACCGGGCACATCGAACTGTCGCGCTTGCGTTGCTTCTGGAAGTAACTCGGGTTGGTTCCCATCACCTTCTCGTATTGCCCTTGAGTGACTTCCGTCACGCCTAGGTAGTAGTCCTTGCTGATCGTGACTTGATGCTGTTCTTCATCGATACCCCTGCCCACTTCTTCGATCGGCGATCCCATCTGGAACGTCCCATTGGGGATCAGCACCAGCTTCATCCCGATGCTGTTGGTGATTGTTTTGGTAGCCTGAGCCATTACGGATTCAAAATTGCTCAGGCACATTGCAAAAACCAAGGTTACCGTCATCGCCATCAAACGTGAGTACATCGATTTACTTTCCGCCATAGTTCAATCAACATCCCGCACCACAACGAAGCCTTTCCCCACGGGGGATTGACCGTAAATGTACACCACTGGGAGGAGAGAATCAGCCAGCAAAACTGGGCTGGGGCCCAAACCGTGATCCATCGACGACCGGGCCGCACCTTGATCCTTCGACGAGCTGGCCGCCTGGCCCCGCCCCGACCTCTCGCAAAACACGTGCTTGCGGATCTATCCCGACGGCACGCTAGACCAGGCGAGGCCGTAGATTCTTAGCCGTGCCGAACGGAACTAAAGACATCGCCGATTTCGACTTGATCGGCAACAGCACGGAACCTCAAGGCCAGACCGATTTCATCTGCCAGGCATCCACGCGTTTCAAGATCGCGTCCCGACCTTGGGCGCGGACCGACACGCCGATACTGTCCTCGCGCCTCGGATAGACGCGCATCGCCAGGTAGCGTTTCTCGTTGGCAAACACCTCGACGACGCTGCGATCGATGAACACGCGCAACTTCAACGGCTGGCCGCCACGTTCGAGCGTTGTCTTTTCGGGCGGCCGCAGCCAGACGTCGTTTAACTCGCTCGAACGCGATCCGTCCAGGCAGATCATGCCGGGTGTGTGATACCAGACGCTCAACGCGCGGTCGTAATTGAAGAACGTAATCGACGTCTGTTCCTCGGCGTTCGGCGACCGCAGCACGTTGAGCTGCACCCAGCGCGCATCCATCGGGTCGATTTCCACCGACAGTTCCAGCGCGTTTCCGCGAATACCTTCGAGCGGAAGTTCCTCGTTCGCTGGCAGGCGGGTTTCGCCCACGTGTTGATGCGCACCGCGTATCGTCGAGATCGCATCGATCGGTGCCAGTCGTAACTGCGCGTCGGAACCTAAACTCAACTGCTGCGGCAACGACATGATCTGGTCCCAGTCGGCGCTCGGTTTCCCGTCATTGATGTTCAAGATGTTCACGACGCCTCCCTTGGGGTCGACGGCGACACACGGCGCGTGGACGCCGCCCGGCGAGACCAGGCCGTGATTAAACCGTCCCTGCGCAATGGGGCGAAAGCGATGTCGCTGCAAATCGTAGTCGCCTAACAGATATTGCCCGCCGGTCGTATGACTGAACGAAACGAGCAGATGCTTGTCGCCGATCGGAACGAAACCGGGGCAAGCCGCCGCGTCGCCCAAAGGGAAAGGGTTCGACTCGATGAATGGGCCGCGCACGCTCCATTGCCGCAGGTTCGACGACGCGACCAACTGGTCGGCGCCGATGAGGCCATAGAACGTGTCTCCTTCTTTCCAGATACACGAGTCACCGGTGGGGCAGCCCTGGACCGGCGCGCCGCCGAGTTTCTCCCAGTTCAACAACAACGGGTCCCGTGATTCCGCCACCATTTGGCCGGCCTGAATCCCTGGATAGAACGCGACGACCCGTTCGGGTTCGACAACTGTTCCTCCGGAAAAACACATCCTCTCGATTCCGGGATAGATCGCGTAGGGCAGGTCGCGCCATCGCACCAGATCATCACTGACGGCGTGTCCCCAGTGTTGCCGGCGCTGGGGTATGTCGTTCGCATCAGGAAACTCGTCCGGCGGATAGGCCTGGTAGAACAGATGCCATCGCCCTTGCCAGAAACACAGTCCGTTCGGGTCGTTCAACTGGCTTTCCGGGCTCACGAAGTGATACACGGGGCGATAGCGGTCGGCGGCCATTTTCCTTCGTGAGGCGGCGAACCGCTTGATCAGTTCATTTGTCTCGAGTTGCGCTTCCTGTTCCGCCAGCGTCGAGGCAAACCGTTGTCGCGGCGTGGTTGATGCGAATGGTTCGGGCAGCGGAACCGCCGCGTTCACGCGGAGCATCGCGGCCCGGCTGGCGACGCCATCGATAACCACGCGATACTCTCCCGCGTCGCCACGCGCAGCGGATTCAAGTCGATAGCTCGTGGTCGTGGCGCCGGGGATCACCGCGTCGTTCTTCCGCCACGCGATCGACGCGGCTCCTTCGACCGACGTTGACAGCGTATAACGGCTTCCCTCACTGATCGTGCCATCCATCGGCTGCGGAAGACTCGCCCACGCTTCTCGAAACGGCAGACTTTCGACAACGATATCCGTCGCGACAATATCCCCGGTGGCATCGCCGTGGACATCGAACTCGAACGACAGCGTCTCCCCTTTGACGACGACGAGTCCTGTCAGATCATGAGTAACTCGCCGGCCGATATTGGGCACGGAAACAACTTCCAGTTCCTTCCCAGGCAAGCGCCTGATCATTCTGAAACCAACTCCGTTGCTTCCCTTCGCCGCCAGGGCGAACGAGTACCGCACGCTGACGGCGAGGTCCCGAGGAGCTGTCCAGAAAATGGCAAGTCCCGCCGCCGAATCTCCGGCTTTCGGGTGCAACAGGACTGCGCCGGGGGACCAGGTTGTCGCGTTCCGTGTCGAGACCAGTTGCATGCCGGAATCGTTTCGCCCGATTCCCCAATAGCCGTCGCGATCACTCCACATGCGTGGAGGCGTCGGGAAATCGGAACCCCACAGGCTATTCGCCGTCCGCGTGTTTGTGCCGAATCTTGTCGGCGAGGCAGTTGCGTTCGGGGTTTCGATCAGGCCGAACGACCACACCTCGCTGGCGTGGTTCCTGTCGAGCGAGAACTGCTCCGCCAGCGAGAACCGCTCGTGCTGGTCCGGCGGCAACAGGTCGGCCGCAACTAACGGTCGGCAAAGGGAAAAAGCAAAACCAAGGCGGAACAGCAGGCGGAAACAAGACCAGGCATCGACGAACTTGCGCGGCCGCATCGCAGGGTCTCGGGAGATGGGATGGGGATGGGGACTCGAAAAAGCGAAGCCAGGCGTCATACCGAATTCTTGTGGTTCAGGTGGAAATGAAACTCGCATCCGGCGGATTGCCGCACGGTTATCGGTTTGGCCGGTGCGGAGGAGAATGTTCGCCTCACGATCTCGTGGCTTGCATGCATAGAAACGCCGGGCGATGCATCAGCGATTCATATTTCTTCGGGTCGGATCGCGCGAAGTCCTCGGTTGGCAACGGCTCGACAATCCGCCGAATCTGGAAACCGGCTTCCAGCAACGGCATGATCGTCTCCTGCAACGAGCGTCGAAAACTCGGCATCACGACCGGTTTACCGAAGCCGGTCCAGGTGCACTCGACATGTTCAACCGAAAAGTAACGCTGCGTACGGTAATATTCCGCATCAAAGGAGGGATGACCGCAGGAAAACTGCACACCACCTCCCGGCCTGAGGATCCGATGAAATTCCAGGAACAGCGCGCGCCAGTCTTCGATGTAATCGAGACAAAGCGGCGCGTTGATAAAATCGAAGGAAGCATCGGCAAACATCTGCATTGGTTGCGACAGGTCGACCCGTTGCAGATTGGTTTCGGGCCCCAGTCGTTTCCGGGCCAGCTCCAGCATTCGATCACTGACGTCGATCGCGGTCACGATCGCGCCTCGCTGTAAGAGCAAGGCTGCATAAAGTCCGGGTCCGCAACCGGCATCAAGGACGTGTTTGCCGCGTAATTCCGGCCAGATCGCCACCATCGCCGGCCGTTCGTAATAGGCGTTGTGCGGTTTCGTCGCCAGATGGGCGTCAAAGTGATCGGCCAGTTTCTGGTAGGCCAGATAGGCGATTGGTTTAGGTGTTGTCGGCGAATGAGACATACCAGCAACTCGAATTCCACCCGACCGTACTTATAGAGCAGGGTCGGGGGCAACCGCATCGGGCGTGTAAAGAGCGAGCGACGGCTATTTTCCGCTTTGACCGGGTTAACGCAAGACGCCCACGCCCTCTAATTCGACTTCGACCAGATCGCCCGGTTTGATCTCCGAGGTTTTGCCCGGAGTGCCCGTGAAAATCATGTCGCCGGGATGGAGCGTCACGTACTGGCTGATGAAGCTGACGGTCGAGGCAAGATCGTGAATCAGTTGGGACGTGCGTGACTCCTGCTTGACCTCGCCGTTCAGCCGCAAACGCAGCATCAGGTTGTCGTAGTCAACGCCCGTAACGATGTAGGGCCCCACCGGCCCAAAGGTATCCGCTCCCTTGGCTCGCCACCACTGCACGTCCTTGGCATCGGCGTCGTTCTGCCAGATGCGCTCGCTGATGTCGTTGCCCGCGGTGATGCCAAAAACAAACTGCATTGCTTCGTGCTTTGGAACCTTGCGACAGAGCTTGCCGATGACGATGACCAGTTCGGCCTCGTAGTGCACCGTTTTTGCGTCCTTGGGAATCACAATCGTATCGCCCTGTCCCACCAGGCAGGAGGGACTCTTGAAGAACGGCTGCGGGATGGCGAACTTTGGAGGAATCTTCTCCTCGGGCAAGTGGCTGCGATAGTTGCCGGCCAAGGCCAGCACTTGCGTTGGTTGTGTGGGCGGCAACAGTTTGACGTCGGCAAGAGCATGCGTCATATCGGTCTTGGCCCATTTGCCAAATAGGTCTCCCGAGAGCTGTCGCACTCGTTGACCTTCCAGCAGACCGTACGACACGGTGTCACCCTTGCTGAATCGCAGGTAGCGAATTGGCTCCGCCTTCGCAGCGGCTGGACTGTCGGCTTTTTGCTCATCCACTTTTGCCGCTACCGGACTTGTCGCCGTTTCGGCAGAAACTACTCCGCGTACGATGCCAAGGATGACGATCAACAGGACTAGAGTGCGGCGGTGAATGCCCATGCGGTCTCTCCAACGGAAATGGAATTGAGGTGGAGTAACGCCAGGATTATGCCGAACGGCCGCTCGCGGTGCCAGCCCCGCGCCATTGTGCGCGACGGAAGCGACTGCTAAATTGCCAGTGATCGGCGGGCGCAGGCCTCGCCGCCGCAAAACTCTCCTACCGAAAGGACGCGCATGTCGCCTTCGCATCGAGAACTGGATCGTCGCCGATTCCACGAGTTAAGCGCCGCGGCACTCGGCGGCCTCTTGGCCGGCGCAGCTGCAGGCTGCGGTTCCTCGAATGACAAAGGGGCTGGCGCGGGCTCGGGGACGGGAAGTTCAGGGGCGGGGTCGGGGATCGCCGCATCCTCCGGCGAGAAGCATACATGTCGCGGGCTTAATGAATGCAAGGGGCAGGGCGCGGGCAGCAAGAACGACTGTCGAGGGATGGGCGACTGCGCCACGTTTGCCTCCCATTCCTGCGGTGGTCAGAATGCCTGTAAAGGCCAGGGCGGTTGCGGCGAAAATCCGGCGCTCAATGAATGCAAAGGACAAGGATCGTGCGCTATCCCGCTGATGCCGGCCGCCTGGAAAGCGGTCCGAGAGCGAGCGGAGTCTGCTTGGAAGGAAAAAGGCAGCGAGTTCGGCGAAGCGCCCGACAAGAAGTAACCCGTAACAAGCGGATGGGCAAACATGCCGCGACTGGGCCTGCCAAATCTCGGGTTGGGTGTCGGGTTGCGCTCTCCGCATTTCCGCCATGTGCTCGAACACTGGCCCGATGTCGATTGGTTCGAGGTCATTTCCGAGAACTTTATCGATTCCCAGGGGCGCCCGCGAGCCGTTTTGCGCCGCGTCGCCGAACGGTACCCGGTCGTCATGCACGGAGTGTCGTTGTCGATTGGCAGCACCGACCCGCTCGACTTTGGTTACCTGACTCGCCTCAAAGCCCTGGCAGACGAAATCAAGCCGGCCTGGATCTCCGATCACCTCTGTTGGACCGGAGTACTCGGTAGGAACTCGCATGATCTACTGCCTCTGCCGCTGAATGAGGAATCACTGTTGCACGTCTCCGGGCGGGTTGAAGCGGTCCAGGAGTTTCTTGGGCGTCCTTTGGTCCTGGAGAATCCCAGCAGTTACGTGACGTTCGCTACTTCGACGATGTCGGAACCGGAGTTCCTTCGCCGGTTAAGCCAGCGCACGGGATGCGGCCTGTTGCTGGATCTGAACAACGTCTACGTTTCCGGGAGGAATCACGACTGGAACGCCTGGGACTACTTGGATCAACTTCCCGCGGACCGCATTGTGCAGTTCCATCTGGCGGGCCATAGCGATTTGGGAACGCACTGTATCGATACGCACGACGGACAGGTGATCGACGACGTTTGGAGACTGTATCGCAGTGCTTACCAGCGGATCGAGGGAGGAGCCGCGACGTTGTTGGAATGGGATGCTCGAATTCCGAGCTTTGAACAACTGCATGCGGAAGTGCTGCGAGCCCGGCACTGGCTCGATGCCAACCCAACCATCGATGAACGGCAGCCCGAATCCGATTCTAACAATCACATAACGCGCGCAATGACTGCGATGTCCGATTCGGCAACGGTGCCTCGCGAGCAGTTCGCCTTACCCCACCCGCCCTGGTTGATTGCCGCGGATTCCGAATGAGACCACTGCGCGAATTGCAATCCGAACTGTTGCGTTCGATCGAGTCCGGTGGCCGACCAGACGAATCGCTGCGGAGCCTGCTTCTGCCGAGTCAGCGGATGCCGGTGGAGGCGAGGCTGGCGGTCTATCAGAATGCCTATCGGGCTCGGCTGGTCGAATGCCTGCAGTCGCTTTGCCCTGCGTTCGCGGCGGCCGTGGGTGACGAAGCATTCCAGGCGATGGCGTTCGAATATGTCAACGCGCATCCTCCCGACAGCTATTCCCTGAACGATCTGGCCTTGCGATTTCCGGAATATCTGCGCGCGACCTGCCCGCGCGAGAACGGACAGCTGTGGGAGGGCGGACTCTTCCTGGCCGAACTGGCTCGATTCGAACTGTGTCTCGATCAGGTCTTTGACGGGCCCGGTATCGAGGATCGCGAGCCTTGGGATCCAGGCACGATCCCCACCGACGAAGAATGGCTGTCGACCCGTTTGCTTGCGGCACCATGCCTGAGGCTTGAAGCGTTCGAGTTTCCGGTTGAACCGTTCTATTCCGCCTGGAAATGCGAGAGTGGCTTGTCCGGTGAAACGCCGCCCTGGCCGCGACGAGAGCCAACCTGGCTGGCCCTGACGCGCCTTGAGTACCGCGTAATTCGCATCCCGCTGAAGTCGTGGGAATATCGACTTCTGTGTCTGCTTGTCGCCGGCAGCACCGTCGGTGACGCGCTGGGGCAGATCGCCGATCGGTCCGTTGACGCGGCTGCGATCCGCGCCTGCTTTGCCATCTCCGCCCGGAATCGATTCTGGAGCGGCAATCTCGGTTGAACCGCCATGGCGCGATCGTCAGATCATGTAGTGCCAGCCGCGCAGCGGATCGTCCATGACTTCGATGTAGGGACAATGATGGCAGCGCTGCCCGTCCAATTGCTTGTAGGCCCAGCGTAATGCGCTCATCGTGCTGGACCAGACTTCCGGGAACTCGCGGAAGACGCGCTCCGCGCCGAGCCGTTCGACAATTCCCACGTTGATCAATGCCTGGTAGATATCGTCGCGGACGCCGGAGACCGCGACCTGCCGCCCCGATGCGAGAACATCCGCCAGGAACTGATCGAGCAGCTGCAGGCAGACGGCGTCGGGATTGCGCACATATTTGATGCGAAGCAGGACGACGCGTGTGTCGCTGGTAAGCTGTTCGTCGACAATTTGCTGCAGGATGTTCTCAAAGTCAGGAGCGGAACCGAAAAACAGTTCGCCCTCAAAGTTAAAAATCCTCACGTAATAGCAGGCCGGATCGTGCGGCAGCCGGTCGCGGATGATTCGCTCCGGAGTCAGTATCAGTTCGTTCATCTCCACCCGGGCGGCGCGCGGCACGTAGAACAAAAACGACAATAAAACGCCAATCAATATGCAGAACTCAACCGACACCAGCACGGCGGCCGCGGCCGTCGACAGCACGATGATCGCGTCGAAGTGTGTCGCGCGACAGTAATACCGCAGGCCGGGCAGATCGATCATGCGCGTCGCGGCGATCAGCAGCACCGCCGCAAGTGCAGCTCGTGGAATGAACTCCGCCAGCGGCGCGAGACCCAGCACGGTGAGGGCGACCATGCCCGCGGAAATCACTCCCGACCATTGGGTCGCCGCGCCAGCCTGATGATTGATATACGAACGGGTCAACGACCCCGACCCAGGGAAGCACTGGAAGAAACTTCCCGCCACGTTCGCCAGGCCTTCGCTCAGGCACTGCTGGTTGATGTCCAATCGCTGGCGGGTCACGGCGGCGATCGACTTCGCCATCGCGATCGCCTCCAGCAGTCCCAGCAGGCCAATTGCCGTGGCGCTACCCCAAAGCTGACTCGACAGTTCCCAACTCCAAGGTGGCAGTTTGAAAGCGGGCAGCCCGGCAGGCACTTTTTCCACCAGCCTCACGCCGCGTCCCGCCAGGTCCCAGTACCAGACCGCGACGGCGGCGAGAACAATCGCGAACAGAAGTTCCGGCAAGACTATACGAAAACGGCGATTCATCCAGCGAAACAACAGGACCGCGGCAATCGTTCCCAGTGTCACCAGCAGCGTGGGCGGGTGCACCGCCCCACCTTCCGTCATCGTCAAGTAAAAACGCTTCAGAAAATGCGACGCGGGATCGCCACGAGCCCGTAGTCCAAGTGCGTTCTTGAGCTGATCGAGCACCAGGAGCACTGACGCACCAGCCGTGAATCCGACAATCACCGCATGCGATATATACCGTGAAAGGTCGCCAAGCCGGATTAAGGATATTCCGGTCTGAATCACACCGATCAGGAAAGCCATTAAGATTGCAGCGCCGATCCGCTGTTCGTCCGGCACCACCGTAAGCGCGCTGAGCATGGCAATCGAAATCGCGTTCGTCGGGCCGTTGATCAGTTGCCGGGAGGAATCGAACAACGCCCCAACCGTCGTCATCACAATCGCCGTATAGAGGCCATATTCGACCGGCATACCGAATATGCTCGCATAGGCCATTGCCTGGGGCACTGCCACCGCTGCCACCGTGATTCCGGCGACCGCGTCGCGTCGCAGCGATGTCCAGCCGTACGTCCGCAGCGAATCGATCGCGGGAATGTAACGGTAGACGTAACTCAGCATTGAAATCCCTGCGGACCAGGAGCCAAGAGCGGACGGAGGAGCCAACAATCTAGCGTCAACAGTCGGAGCGTTCCAGACTGCCTCGGCTCGGTCGCCATCCGCCTCATGTCGAAAGCCGACCGTAAACGCCAGAGCGATGATACAGTCCCAATCGGGTGCCAAAGAACCAGAGTGCTGCCGAACTTACGAGCACAATCAACAGGCCGACCAGGAGACCGTAAAGGTAGACGAAAACCGCCAACTGTACGATCTCACCAATGCCCAGCAGGTACCAGAGCAATGCCCGCCAGATTGCGAGCGTCCAGACGATTCTCTCCGCGCAAAACTCATCGCCAAGCGTCGGGTATCGGTTCGCGGAGTACGATATTCCGGTTTGCGACGGGTGAAAACGAATCTGGTCCGGGTCAAAACGGCGCATGTACGGTAGCTCCCCACCGATTGATTTTGTTCCACTCCGGTCGATCGCAAAAAGTGCGGGGGCCTTGCCGTTCAACGGGCCCTCCCCGGCTCGAATCGACTTTCATTCCGCCGACGGCGAATTGCTTGCCTGATTGTTGCGGATCTCCCAGGCGATATCGCGATACCGCCAATAAAAATCCCGCGCCAGCCAGCCGAGATAAAGGTTACCACCCAGCGACATGAAAAGAAACAAGGAAATGATCGTCACGGAATGACCGGTCGGAGTCGTCGCCCGCGGACCGCTGTTCGAACTATTCGAAGTGATGCTCCCCCGATTCTCGCTGATAGACGCTTTGGGTGGAGTACTGGCACGCGTCGTATCCGCGTGGCGATCACGATCGTCCCATTGCCTGTTTCGGTCCTGTCGTGCGGCCCCGGTCTCCCGGCGGTCGCGCCCGTAATCAACGTCGCGCCGGCCTCGTTCGTATTCCAGCTCGCGCGCATCGCGCGAGTCCCGCACAAATCCACCGTCATGCGCGTCGTCATCGTAGTCGTCGTCGTAGTCGGCCCGCTGGCTCGACCCGCGAGGGCTGTACGAACGATTCCGGTTCGAGCTGGTGTTCGGGATCGAAGTGTCAAACGTTCCGGCCGACGAACGTGGAACGGTCTCATTGACGGGCGGCAGTGGCATCGTCCGTTGTCGGAAAGGAACCGTGGATCGCGTGCCGGCGGTCGAGCCGGAGCCGAATGTCGTGCGGGACGGCTGCCACTCGTGCTGCAGTTCCGATTCGCGGTCGCGCGCCGCGGACCAGTTGGAGTTATCCCGAATCGACGCGGTGCGATCACGCGAATTGCTCGTGCCGCCGCGCGATCGTTCGCGTTCGGCGAACGGAATCTGGTCGATCCGCGGACGCGTCGCCCATTCGTCGACGAACTCCCGCACGGCCGTCGCCGGAACGCTGGAACTCTGCCCAGACGTATCGCCCCCCGTCGTCGCTGCCATGCGACGGACTTCGGGCATCCGGTCCCGCGGCAATGTTTCCGTACCCACCTTCAGTACGACGCGCCGCACGCCGTCCATTTCCGACGGCATCGTACTGACGATCGACTCGCCTTCGACAAGATTCTGTAGCAAGGCAGGCTCCACCTGGACAATATATTCCCATTGTCCGTCCGCCGTTCGGCGCCAGCCGTAATCAACACCGAGTGTCGAAGCTGCGAGTAGTAGTGGGATGGCGAGCATGACCGTGCGACTCCCTTCGCGCTTGAAATCCAAAGCAGTCAACGGCGCATGGTAGCCAAAACAAGCCGATTGCGTAAAGAGCGAAGACGAGGTAACCGACAATTCGAGGGCGAAACGAGCGACCGTGGTTCGCAGGAGTGCATTGTCAGTATTGCGGATCGAGCCGGCACTACTGGGAAATTGCAGTCGAACTTGGTCCGAACGGATACGGACGCCCTACGCCGTCCGTCGGGCCGTTGTGCTGTTCAGTCCCGAACCGAGAATACGCAGGGACCAGGCCAGATCAGCGATCAGCCATGGTCGTGCTAGCACGTGGTCGGCCCCCGCGCGACTCCAGGCAAGCCGTTCCTGCCAACGCGGGAAATCCACAATCGCGATCGCTCCCAAGGGCTGGAATCGACGCAAGTCCGCAGCGAAATCCTCCCGATCGCAATCCAAGCCGGGCCCGGTGTCACACAGGTAATAGAGCGCGCTTGTGGCCTGGGGCGGTTCGATATCGATTCGCGTTGTTCGATCGCAATCGACGCGGCGAACCAGCAGCCCCCATTCGGCCAGCAACTCGCGAAAAACCGTCCATCGCGCATTACCGCAGCGCACCAGGGCGGTCGGTCGTATCCGCAGCGAAGTCAGGGGGCGGTCGCCCGCTGCCGAACGCAGGATTGCCTGCGGGCCAGCCAGTCCAGCCATGGTGATTTCCGCTTCGCTTGCGGTTCGAGGCATTCGTTGCGGCGAATCGGCGGACTGTCCGAGCAGAAATCGCGCCAATCGCGGTTGCCACTGATGCCAGAAAACCCGCTGTACGCCGGGGAGCGGCCGCCCGGTACGCGTTTCGCCCTCGCACCAGCTTCCAAGCAATGCGATCCATGCCGCCAGCGGAAAGCGAAGCATCAGGCGTTCGACTTCGTCATGCTGGAATTCGCCCGGTCGCTGTTGCGCCACGATGACCCAGTCGGGAGCCCAATCCCCCAGGAGTGGCACCGTCCCGGCCGGAACAAAGCGGCAGTCGCAATGGACCTCGAGCCAATTTGCCGCGTCGCGGAACTCGACGGGATCGCGATGGCCCCAAAAAATGACTCGCTGCGACATTCTGCGCGCCCTGTTCGCCGAGGCGGCTAATCCACGCCGGACCCCCCGGCATGCATCTGCCGGATGCTGGCCCAGAATTCAAGTTCGTTGTCAGCGTCGCGAATCGCCGAGAGGACCTCGGGACGATTCAACCAACGACTTAATCTGGCCAGGATTCGCAAATGAGTCCGATCGTCCAGCGCGCAGATCAAAATGAACACGTCGGTCAAGACTCCACGCGGATGTCCAAACGGAATCCCTTGCGGGGTTCGTCCCAGGGCCAGAAACGACTGGCCGAGAATGCTAGAAAGCGGGCGACGCGGATGCAATAGCGCTACTCCGCTGTCGAGCGCTGTCGGGTGCAGCGACTCCCGCTGTCGCACGGCTTCCGCCAGCTTCTCCGGATCCCAGAGCCAGCCCGTATCGGCCGCAAGTTCGACCATCGCGGTGATCACCGATCCACGCGTGCGAGCGTCCAACGGAATGCGAACGGTAGCGGGCGAGAGCAGTTCCAGAACGTCAACTTCCTCGTCATTTCCGCGGCGGGAATGCTCCAGGACCTGTTCCATCAACGCCAGATCAGGGTCGTCGCTGAGACCGATGCGTTCCTCGATCCAGTGATGAATTTCCGCCGAGGAAAACCGCCATTCGCCGGCAATGCGGCGGCCCGGGATCTTGCCGCGGTCCGCCATCCTGGCCACCTGCTGGGTCTGCAGATTCAGGTAGCGAGCCAGGCGTTCAACGTCGTAGTCCAATTCGTTCATTTTCGTATTGTCGGCGATGATGTCGCCAATTGTCCAGGGCCGGTTGCCAATTCGAGCTTGACGCGATCGCGGAAATGATGAGAATTCGTCCCCCAGTTCGTGTCGACGATCGCGGGCTCTTGAATCGACCCAGCGTTCCGATCGCCCCGCCAAACGGATTTGGCTGGAATGGGCGTTCCTGCGACGCCTGAGAATCGACACGCATGACGACCCAGGCAAGGAGGCCTGTGCCATGCCATCCACGGATCGTCGCGCGGGAGGATTGTCCCTGCGCGACCTGCTACCTTCGGCGCGTTACTTCGGCGCGGCCGATATCGAGTTCACAAGCTGCTGCGGAAGCCCCGATTCCTGCCAGCCCGGCGATCTATTCGTGGCGTTGTGCGGCGCGGAAGGTGATTCGCACGAACAGATCGCGGTTGCCGCCGAACGGGGCGCCGTCGGAGTGGTCTGCGAACGATTCCTGCCAACGTCTCTGCCCCAGTGTATCGTCGGGGACACGCGCGTGGCCTACGGAATTCTCTGCCAGGCGATCGCGGGCGACCCGTGCCAGCAAATGCGGACGATCGGTATTACAGGCAGCAATGGCAAGACCGTCACCGCCATGCTGCTGGCCTCGATCCTCGCCACACGTGTCCAGGGACCGTACGCCCGACCAATTGGAGTCACCAGCAGCCTTGGCTATTCGGATGGCCAGCGTCAGCAACCGGCCGTTCGCACCACACCGGTCCAACCCGAACTCGCTCATTGGCTGGCCCGAATGACCGCGAATAATTGTGAATATGCGGTGATCGAAGCTTCAAGCAAGGCGATGGCGGATCGACGACTGGCGGGCGTGCGATTCGATTGCGTCCTGATGACCAACTTGCGCCGTGACCACTTGCCCGAACACCATTCGCTCGCCAACTACCGCCGCCTGAAAGCCCGATTGTTCCGGCAACTCAAGCCGGGCGGATCTGCCGTGCTGAACGCCGATGATTCGTCCACGGCCGCGTTTGTCCGACGTATCCATAGTCCCATACTCACCTACGGAATGCAGAATCTGGCGGACGTATGCGGTGAAGTCCTGGAACGGGCTCCTGGCGAACAGACTTTCCTGCTGACCGCCGGTAACGACGCGGTTCCGGTGCGCACTCGGATGATCGGTGACCACCACGTTTCCAACTGTCTCGCAGCCGCGGCGACCGCTCTGCTGCTGGGATTCGACCTGCCGGAGATCGCTCGTGGGCTGGAACGCGTTGAGCATTTGCCGGGGCGGCTCGAGAACATCCATTGCGGACAGCCGTTTCAGGTCTATCTGGACGGTGCCCGCACGCCCGACGCCATACGAGCCGCACTGCACGCGGTGCGACAAGTGACTACCGGGCGGGTCATCGCTGTTGGCGGCGCTGAAGGGAGCACCGACAACGTTCGACGGGCCGAAATCGGGACCGTATTGGAACAGGGAAGTCACGCAGTCGTCCTGACCAATAACGACCCTGGCGATCAGCCACCTTTGGCAATCGTTCACGACCTGCTGGATGGATTTCGGAAACCAGAGAAAGCCCGCGTCGCTCCCAGCCGTGCCAACGCGATCGAGTGGGCGTTGCGGCTCGCACAGTCGGGCGACAGCGTCGTCATTCTGGGAAAAGGTGATCGCGAATCCGAACTTGTTGGCAATCGGCGGCTGCCGTGGAACGACCGACAATTCACTCGCGACAAGCTCTACGCCCTTCAGGCCTCGCCGCAGGGCTTGCCGCCGCGCCTCCAGGTCGCGGAGGAGATTCCGCATTCGCATCGATTTCGAGTTGTAGGGTGAACGCAGATGGATGGTTGGTGTATTCGTGATCTGGTAACGATTCTGCAGGGCGAACTGACCCTGGGCGGCATGCCGCCGCTGGGTGGCGAATTGGAGCCGGTGGGCCAGATCGTCGACGACCTTCGCCGCCTCCGGCGCGGTGATCTTTATTGGGAATTGCCGGGGCGGAATCGGGCCCGTGCCGAAGAGGCATTTTCGCGAGGGGCGATCGGGGTCATCGTCGGCAAACGGCACGTCGAACCCTGGGCGGGCTGTTGTTCAATCCGCATTGACGATCATGGCAAAGCGCTGTGGCGTCTGGCCAAAGCGAGTCGGCGCTGCTTTACGGGTACCACGATCGGCATCGCAAGTCACTCGGGACGTCGGACCGCACGTTGCCTTGCGCAACAGGTACTCGGACGGACGCTCGATGGCGAATCGCTTGTGGTTGAATCGAGCCACATCGACAGCCTGGCGCGTGCCCTTGCCTTTCGGACGTGCTCTGGCGCGGAGGGTGGCGCGGACTATCTGCTGATCGAATTGCCCGGCGCCGATTGGCCGCAAATTCGCGAACAATCGGGCTTGTGTCAACCACAGATAGCCGCTATTTACTCCGTCGCGAATTCACGCGGCTGGAACTCGATGGAATTGCCCACGATGGCGGAACAAGTCCAGCAAATGCTGGACGCACTCCCCCGGCATGGACTCCTGGTCCTGAATGGCGACGATCGAGAACTGCGCCGCGCCATTCGCGGACCTCGTGATCGAATCACCTGGGTGGGTCGGGATTCCGAATCTGATCTGGTCGCCAGCCATGTCGCTTGGAACGACGGGGTACTGACGTTTCAGGTCGGCAAGACGCGATTTCGCGTCCGCGTCTGGGGACGCCAGTACCTGCCCGCCGCGCTGGGAGCACTCGCGATCGGTCGACGTATGGGAATCGAAGATCAACAGATTGCCGCCTCGCTGAATGAACTGCCGAGTGATCTCGGGTATGAACTGATTTCCGCCGGAGAATTCGCGGTGCTGCGAGCCGACAGGAATCGGGAGAGCAACGCTCCCTGGGAGGCCTTAAAAGTACTGCGCGACATGGATGTGACCGGCCGCAGGGTCGTGGCGTTGGCTGCCGATGCCGGCGAAGACATCGACGATTGCCGACGTCTCGGAATCTCCGCCGTCGCGAAATACGGCGCCGACATGCTGATCGCCAGCGGGCCGCAAGCAGCGGAACTTGTCCATGCCGCCCGCTCGGCCGGAATGCCCCGTCATCGAGCGGTTGCCTGCGGATCGAATGAAGAGTTGCGACAGGTCGTATGCAGCGTCGCCGATCGCGGGGATGTAATCCTGCTCGATGGCTGCCGAAATGAAGAGTGCAATTCGATCGTGAACGAACTACAAATCGGGCGCCGCGCAAAGGCGGCCTGAAACAGGGACACTGGCCGGCCATTGAAGCCGGTCGCAACCGGGAGGCGGAGAACGGGCGGCAGCCCATGATGAAACACGTTTTCGACGCGACACTATTCGCGAGGTCCCACCGTTAGCACGAGTTCCATGGGAAAATCGTGCTGCCCTCCCTCCTGGGTCGAAGCAGTACGCCTGTTGGCTCAAGTGGTTTCTGGGTCAACCACTTCAATGGGCGCTTCACGGTGGGGCTTTTACTGTGCACCGGAGCGGCCTCGCGCCGCTCCGGTGCCAGGGATCATGCGGGCGGTTCGATTTTTGCAAATCGAACCGCCCGTTTTTTATTTCAGTCGTTGTCGCTGCCGAATTCGCGGCTGAACGAGTCGTCCGCCAGCCGACGCTCAACCACTCGGCCGAACTCGTCCGCCGATCGGCGCTGGCCCACATTGTGCCAGGGCCCGACTTCACTGAGTTCCGGCATGATTTCACATAATTGGCCGACCAACATCTCTGCCATCCGGGAAATGCGGGTGTTCGGCGCCCGCTCGCGAATCGCCGCCGCGGTCTTCATCAAGCGGATCATGCGCGCCCGCTCAAGCACCGGCCCCGACAAACTCTCTTCCGATTCGACAAGCAGTTCGGCAATCGGCACATCCAGCGCCAATTGCCACTTGTGCAGATCACTGATGCGCAAATCGGCGTCGCCGTTCTCCTGCGCCCGAACGCTGCGGATGTCGGTCCCCAATTGCCGCGCGGCGCTTCGCAAAGAAACGCCCTGCCGCCGCCGTACCTCCTGAATCCGGTGGAATCGCTTGTGTTTCGATTTCGACTCCGTGATCCCTGTGGAAAACCCCGCGGATGAGAATACATCCAATTCAACCGTTGCCATAAACAAACCCTCCCCGTTCCTTGCCGAACGTTGACGAAAAATCTGGAGAGTTTGACCAGAATCGTCATGGAAGGAAATTCACCGCCAGCGGACTTCCGCGCGCAAACTGCTGTTCGCGAACGCGAACACCATTCCAGCTCGAGTTCCCTGCCTCGATTGGTCCAGACTCTCTGTTCCAAAAAACGCCTCGAGCCCACCGATCCCAGTCAATCGTTTTCAAAGGGCGAAACTAGTTTCTGACCCGTCGTGCCTTGCGGCACCACGCTTGCCTGGCCAGAAACTCGTTGCGTTCTACCGCTGAAGCCGGTTAACGCGATTCGAAAACGACCTCTGTTTGACTGGTTATTTGATGAACTCGGCTATCAATATAGGAGCCTGTCCAGCCAAAGGCAATAGTTTTGTGCAAAATCGCTGCTGATCGGGCGATCAATGCCCCGTTTCTAAGGGCGAATCGCCGCAGGAGCGGGCGAAACCTTACCGCCCGCACGCAGTTGTTTTTCTAACTTGTTGAATTGTCCCCGGGAGAGGAATAATCGGTGGAATCCGGCCGTTAATTGTGTCTCCACGGTCGCTCGAGATTCCGTCCCCCAGCCGATGATCCGCCGGGTCTCTAACTCAATATCGATGAAGTAGTACGTACGGTTTTTGTATCGGCTATCGGTCACTTTCGCCCCGCTCTTCCAATTGTCGCTCCAGTTCTTCGATTTTGACCAATCGTTCCGCGCGAGGGACTTGCGACAATTCGTCCGGCGACGTTTGCGCGATCCGCAGCAGACGCTGCAGCTGTCGAATCTGACCGATCTGCTCGCCCTCAGCACGTCCCTTGACAAGGCCTTCCGCGTGTCCCTTCGCAAGGCCTTCCGCGTGTCCCTTCGCAAGGCCTTCCGCGTGTCCCTTCGCAAGGCCCTCGGTGAGAGCGTAGTCCAACTGGGCCTCCGCGTCGCGCTGGGCCTTTAAGCGAGCTTCGTACACATCCCGTGTTTCGGGTGTTCGTGAGATCATTTCCAATACCTCCATCGCGGCGCCAATTTCCGGATCAGGAAGCAGGCAACGCAGTTCATCCATGTCGATCCGGTGAGCGTTAAGAAAAAGAAACGCCCATCGTTCCAACGGACTTGCTTCATGAATATTATGGGCTCCCAGACGGAGTTTTGGCAACTCGATCAAGTGAATCTGCAGATCGTCTGAAAGAAGATCGCCACCTCGTTCGCGCAATCGAAAATCGAGATGAAGCTGCGGCAAATCGGGAAAAGCTGCTTTTTGCAAGACGCAAATGCTGATCGCCGGACAAAGTGACTTGTACGGCTGTCCCTGACCCAACTGGTCCGCGTACAAACGGCTCGCGTAATAGGTCAGCCGCTGGACCAAGCCAGCAGCCAAAGATGTCTGCATCTCGATGTTAATCCATCTTCCCCTGTCGTCCTGCGCCTTAATGTCCAGGATTGACAATTTGTCGTCTTCCGCTGTATTGCCCAGGAAGGGATTGAGGATCGTGGCCTGCTGAATTCGTGTTGAGCCCCCCAGGACCGCGTTCAGGAAATGCACTGTGATGGCCGAGTGTTCAGGACTGCCCAGCATCATTTTGAATGCCAAGTCGACCGTGGCATGAATGCCAATGATCACTTCGCCCCTCCTCAACGGGACGTCATACCGACATACAACCTTTTAATATATAGATATAGCCATATTGGGGGCAAGGCGGTATCGGGTGGAACGAGCCATCGCGTTGGCTCCCCACGTTGCGTAGCGCGCAGCGAATTGCGTGGCACTGAAATGCGGATTCACACGCGTCCGAATCGACGAAGGCTTTAGGAGCTTAATCGATGGTTGCTGCTTTGCGGTAATGATCCGCCAGCGGGTATCTTGCGGCGAACCAAGCGAAGGCCAGCGCCGCCAGGAATGCAAACCCGGCGAAGAAGAACATCTGGAATCCGGTGACGCCGATTCCCAATTGCTCGATCGCTCGCGTGACCGACGCGTTGCGCACCGCCGCATTTGCAAGCAGCACCCAGAGGTTGCCGACGGTCACCGACAGACTCCAAAAGGCCATGATCGCGCTCTTCATCGCTGGGGGAGCTTGACTGTAGGCGAATTCCAGGCCGGTGGCCGAGACCAGTACTTCGCCCAGCGTCAATAAAGCGTACGGGAGTATCTGCCAGGTGATCGACAGTGTGTGCCCGCGGTCGATCGCGATCTGCATCGCCCCGACAACCACCCACGACAAACCTGAAAAAGCGATGCCAACCCCCATGCGCCTCAACGCCGTCGGTTCCGTACCCAGACGACGCAGTAACGGATAAAGAACTAGATTGTTACAAGGGATCAGTAACATCACCAGCAACGGGTTAAGCGCCTGCATCTGCGATGGCTCAAACCAGCTGGGCTTGGACATTCCCGCGGCCTGCAAGACCCAGGTTGACGCTTTTTGATCGAACAGCGACCAAAAGGGAGTGACCAGGAAGAACAAGACCATGATCCGGATGACGTGCCGAGCGCCTTGAATCGCCTCGACCGAATGTCCGACCGGAGCCTGGTCGAGTTGTCTCCAGACTGCCGCGCCGGCAAAGCCAATCGCCACCACCAATGCCAGACACCACAGGGAAGCGACGCCGATAATCGGAGCAGTATGCCACCAGAGCATGCGGCCTAGGTCGGCGAATCCGAGAACGAAAAACAGCAATGCCAGAATCCCGCCGGCGGCGGCGAGCATTCGATTGGATCGGCCATTGCGGTCGTCGGCAAAGAGCACGTCGCGGGAGACGCTTAAGAACGAATCCGGGTGGGGCGCGGTGGGCGCGATATGGACGTATTGGCGTCGCCCCAACCAGAAAATCAGCGTTGCCAACCCCATTAACAGGCCGGGAATGCCAAATGCCACCGCCGGCCCCCACCAGCGCAGAAACCAGGGCATCAACAACGATGCGAAGAACGAACCAAAATTGATGATCCAATAAAACGCGTCGAACACCAGTCGGGCAAGTGTCTTGTTCGATTGATCGAACTGATCGCCCACAAATGCCGAGACACACGGTTTGATTCCGCCCGATCCCAATGCGATCAGCAGCAGTCCCGCAAAAAAGCCGGTCTTGTTTTTTTCGAACACCGCGAGGCATGCGTGCCCGGCGCAATAGACCAGGCTCAGGTAGAGTATCGTCCGGTATTTTCCCAGATAACGGTCGGCCAGCCAGGCACCCAGCAAAGGGAAGAAGTAGACACCCAGCACGAACGTATGGAAAACCTCCTTAGCCGCAGCCTCGCGTTCCGCCACCGATGCCATTTCCGTCGCGGCGAACAGCAGCGTGGAACTGGCGAGGAACTGCGTCAGAATATTGCGCATGCCGTAGAACGAAAACCGTTCGCACGCTTCGTTGCCGATGATATAGCCGATCTGTCCCGGCATGCGGGCTGGTGCTGCCACCACTTTGGCAGTGCCTTCGGCGTTGGAGACCATGACAGGAGCAATCCTCTCCGAAAAATGACCCGGTTCACAATCCAGTTCGGAAGCGGATTGTAGCATCTCCCGGCGGGACGAGTTGGCTACTGCTTGGGCGGATTCGCCTCCCGAACCGTGGCGCCGGCGTCATCGGTCATGATCAGAATGGAAAAACGCTGTACCTGATCGATTTCGTTGGTGCTCAACGAAGCGTAATCAAATCGGCCTCGCAGATCCGTATAGCCATCTTTGTAAAATCGAACCTGACTGTCCTGAAACTGGGCATAGACCTTAACATACGCTTTGGCGATTGGCTTACCGGTCCCGGAGTGGTTGACCCGAACCTGGCCGTAGTTCTCGACAATCTGCGTCGCGAGCGTGTGGGAATAGTAGGCCTGCGTCTTGGTCTGACCACCCGCGGTCACCTCGACCAGCACGTTCTTGTTGTGCAGCGCTTCGGGGATCGGCACTTTATGGGACCTGGTATCCGCGGGCAATTCAAGGTTCTGGGACTGATTCGGCCGAATCGAACTGAATTGGCCGCGGTACTGTTGCACAAACGGGTTGTGGCTGAACAATAATTCGACATCCATCAAGTAGTAGTTTACCCGCGCCGCACGGAGATTCTGGTACTGCAACAGCAATTGCCGAGCTTCAATCTGCATCTCGAAATTCGGTTCCGTTGCGGCCAGTAGTCCTTGCTGCTGATTGCGGTCGTCGCCGTCGATCGCTTTGACTCCCTTGCCTTCCAGTTCATCGAGCTGCGCGAGGACGTTCGTGAAAGCGATTCGCCAGCGATCCACGGGATGCTCGACATACCTCTCGGCGATGGCGCGAGCCTGCTTCGGTACCTCATGGAAGAAATCGAGATAGGCCGCGGCGTAGTCGTACTGAATGCGCGGCGGCAGCTTCTGGGCATTGATCTTATCAAACGACCGCAGGGCTTCCTCGACACGGTCCTGCAGCAGCAGGTAATAAACCACATCCAGCCAATCCTCGTTGGATAATTCGGCGGAAAGGGCAAGCTGCTCCATGCAGCGATGATATTGCTGGTCGAAGCGATCATTGAGAATCTGTCGGCGCTTGC